>Ga0247843_1000187_pt1 | contig 144441 bp, 140 predicted proteins | sample LaCruzMarch2017__FD_192420 | JGI IMG/M metagenome (GOLD analysis project Ga0247843, IMG submission 192420) | Freshwater microbial communities from meromictic Lake La Cruz, Castile-La Mancha, Spain - LaCruzMarch2017_8m | ecosystem: Environmental > Aquatic > Freshwater > Lake | place: Spain...
ATTGCATAAGATTAATGTCACCACTTTCAATCTGTCGAGAAACCTCTGGAATATCCTTTAACATACGACAAGCACTCACTCTTCTTGATGCCTGACCTTCTGAATACCTTAATACCCTAATGCAATACTCATAAAGACTGCCACACCTCACATCTGCATAAAGTTTTCGTGAGTCAACTTCCTTTAAATGCCATAACAGTTTTGATAAGACTGCTCGCTCTTGATTTGCGAGATTAAGCGTTGTTTTTAATAATTCCGAATTGGATATGTTTTTGAGTTTCATAAAGCATTAATACGTAAAAGATACGTATTCGTCAAGTTTTATCTGTCAGAGCTCTGCGAAAAAAAAACACATCACTGGCGAAGCTCTGCGAAAAAATCCCTATAAATCAAAAAGGCGCCCTAAGGCGCCCTCATTTTAATTTTAAAAAAAAACAAAAAACTACGGAAGAAAAACAAAGGCCAGGATTGCTACAAATGTAGGAAACAAAGCTCCCATCAACAGCCCTCCAGGAGTAATTCCTTTAGGTCCAAACGTATCTTTCAAAATCCCAAATCCAGCTGGGTTCGGGGCATTTGCGATAACAGTTAAACCACCCCCAGTAACCGCACCGGCCACGAGGAAATATTTAGCAGAATCAGTTAGTTCAACCAAAGAACCAAGGTAGGTTAAGGCAGCATTATCCGTAATTCCCGTAAGAGCTGTTGCACCGAAATAAAGAACATAATCCGAGAGACTTGAAATTACCGGTTGTAACCACCACTTCTGTGGAGTTCCAAGTACGATCAATCCAGCTAAAAAGAACCCCACCATAAGTGAAGATTTCACCTGAACAGGATCTTGATGTTTTTTAGTAATTGTTGTGAAACCCATAAAAAATAAAAAGGCAGCTAAAAACACAACCATGTGGTGAGCAGTAAGAACGACAAGGGCCAAGAAAAAAATGTGAACAAGTGTAATCCAAACTGGAGTCCCAGCTTCGCCGCCGTTACCTTGAACGTCCCCTTGAAGTTCTTTTTTAAAGAAAAAAGCAACAACGAGGGCACTCACAATACAAGCTATCGCTGATTTGTAACCAAAGTTAGTTGCCATATGGGCCATTCCCCAACCCCATTTACTTGCAACCATCAGAACTGGAGGAGCGGCAAAGTGAGTTAGTGTTCCACCGATAGAAACGTTTACAAATAAGAGACCAATGGTCGCGTACTTAAACTTTTCAGACATATCTTTTGAATAAAAATTTTTCAAAAGGATAATCGCAGTCACTGTCATTGCGGCCGGTTCGGTGATAAATGATCCGAGAAGAGGTCCCACAACAAGTGCTGTAAAATAGAACGCCATCTTCCTGGGAAGAGGGATCAATTTCGATATTAAAACGATCGTGTGTTCAGCAAGCTTGATAACTGGTCTTGTTCCGGCCATCGCCATAATGACAAAAACAAAAGCAGGCTCAGTAAAGTTAAGAGATTCAAGATAAGTAACTGGTGCTTGAATTCCTTCAACTCCGATAACCACTAAGATAAAAACAATGGCCCACATACCAAACACGGCTTCGACTTCAGCTAAGTAGTGAAGTATTCCGTGTGCGATAGAGCCATCTTCGTGATGATGGGCCATATCGGCAAACTTACTCACGATAAAGGTGTGTATGATAGCTATGGCGAATATAATCGTCGCCGATAGCTCAATGACGCTAGGATTCATGCTTTCCCCTTTTAAACGGAAATGTATTTCTAACAGTTTAAAGGAAATCTAAATAAATGGAGAAAAAAATTAACCGTTTCGGCCGATTGAATTGACCGGACATGCGTCCATTTGCTCGACACAAAGAGCGATTTGATCAGGAGTTTCTGGTTGTTTTTTGATGTAAGCATTTCCGCAGTCATCTTCTGCATAAAATTCTGGAGCACCCGAATAACAAACGTTACAAGCAATGCAGCCCTCACCCTGATCATCATCAGGATCTGTACAATAAAAAGCACCGGGAATATTTTTTGAATGTTTGTTTTTGATATTGGCCATGGCGTATATTAATAGTCTCGAAGGAATCTATCAAGTCGATACCTTTAAATGCTGAGTGTTATTTTTGACATATCCTTTCTGTCATAGGTATTTTGATGTACTTGGCAAAAGAAGGAATCAATATGGAATCAAAAATCTTAGAAAACGCTAAACGTTGGGGAAATAATGCCTACTTTAGTGATGAAGACCGACAAGAAATTTCAAAACTATTATCCGAATTGCCTCAATCTGAGCAAGAATTAACCGAACGATTTTATCGAGATCTAGAATTTGGAACCGGTGGTCTACGTGCTCCAATGGGCATGGGTCAAAACCGCATGAATAAATATAATGTTCGTCGGGCGACTCAGGCCCTTGCCAATAATGTCATCAAACAATTTGGTGGTGGTTCGGCGGTTATCTCTTATGACTCCCGCCACCGTTCAAAAGAATTTGCTTTAGAAGCTGCTGGAGTATTTGCAGCCAATGGAATTAAGGCCCATGTTTTTAGAGTTTTAACCCCAACACCCATGCTCTCATTTGGTGTTCGTTATTATAAAGCCCAAACAGGCATCATGATCACGGCCAGCCACAATCCTCCTATCTACAATGGTTTTAAAGCTTTTTGGGAAGATGGCGCTCAAGTTGTTCCCCCTATGGATAAAAAAATTATCGATAGCTACAACGAACTGACTGACTGGAATGACATTAAGTATATGAGTTTTGAAGAGGCAGAAAAACGAAAACTGGCCTTCTGGACTGATGAACAAGTTGAAGAAGCTTTTTATAAAATCATCGAAACAAAAGTTATCCAAGATCTAAATCTTTGTAACGAACATGGATCAGAGCTTTCTATCATTTATACTGCCCTTCACGGCTCTGGACAAGTTCCCTGCACGGCCATTGCAAAACGTTTGGGTTTCACAAAATTTCACAGCATCGCTGAGCAGGCCATGCCAGATGGAAACTTCAGCACCGTAAAATCTCCAAATCCTGAAGAACCTAAAGCAATGGCCATGGCCATCGATTATATGCTCAAAAACAATGCCGATATAGCTTATGGCACCGATCCCGACGGTGACCGTCTCGGTGTGGTCGTCAACGATCATGGTAAAGCAGCGATCATTAACGGAAATCAAATTGCGGCCCTCATGCTCTTTTATATCTTTAGCATGAAAACGGAAAAGAAAACTCTGCCTAAGAATGCTCTGGTGATTAAATCAATTGTGACCTCACCAATTCAAAACGCTATCGTGGAACATTTTGGTGGCGTGGTTCAAGACACTTTGACAGGATTTAAATGGATGGCAGGACTTATTCGAGATCACGAATTGAACAAAGCTCCGTTTAATTTTGTTTTTGCATCAGAAGAGTCTTTCGGCTATATGCCACACTCTGAATGCCGTGATAAAGATGCTGTGAGTTCCGTTGCCCTCATGTCTGAATTGGCACTTTATTATAAACGTAAAGGTAAAAACCTTATTGAGTCTCTTGATGATATTTACGCTCAATTTGGTTTCTTTTATGAGTCATTAGTTTCTCTTGATTATGAAGGTATTGCAGGAGCACAAAAAATTCAAAGAATCATGAGTCTATTTCGCGATTTTCCTGAAACACATTTCGCTGGTGAAGAGATTGTTGCTAAAGAAGATTATGAAACATCACTTTCTATGGATCTTAGTCTTAAAATAAATAAAACGATTGCTCTTCCTAAAAGTAACGTTTTAAGTTTTACTTTTTCTAGTGGTAACAAACTCTTCCTTCGTCCTTCAGGAACGGAGCCAAAGATCAAGTTTTATACGATGGTAAGAGAAACTGAGGGTGACATCACTCAAAAGAAACTTAATGCTATCAAAAAGGTAAAACTCATTGAAGATAAAATTAAAGAATATTGTGAAAAGGCATAAATGGAAAAAGTGATCGTTCTTCTAAGTGGTGGTATGGACTCTTTGCTTTGCGCAGGAATTGCAATGAAGAACCACGATGATTTGTATTTTCTCCATATGAATTATGGCCAGAAGACCTCAGAAAAAGAACGTTCCTCTTTTAATCAGATCTCTGACTTTTATCAGGTGCCTAATTCAAAAAGAAAAATCATTGATATGACTTTCCTTAAACAGATTGGTGGCAGCTCTCTGACAGATGAAAGTATGGATGTAAAAACATATCAAGGTGATTCGACCCTTATTCCTGATTCATATGTTCCTTTCAGAAACTCCATCATACTTTCCTTAGCAGTTTCATGGGCAGAAGTCGTAGGGGCCACAAAACTCTATATCGGAGCAAATCACGAAGACTCGCCTGGTTATCCAGATTGTAGACCAAGTTATTATGATGCTTTTAACAAGGTCATTAAAGAAGGCACGAAGGCCGGAAATATTCACATTCTCACACCAGTAATCAGCATGAAAAAAAAAGATATCGTGCGCCAGGGTTTAGATCTAGGAGTTCCATTTAAACTAAGTTGGTCATGTTATAAAAGCACTCAAAAGGCATGTGGCCAATGTGACTCATGCGCCTTACGACTTAGAGGTTTTAAAGAGGCTGGCGTCATCGACCCTATTGACTATCAATAGACCCGGTTTAAACTTATCTCATTCACTAACCTAAAGGGGTGCTATGAAGTATTTTATTATTTTAAGTTTATTGTCGTTCTCTGTTTTTGCACGTGAAGGTCACGGTGAAAAACCAACCGTGGCACAAATTAAAGAAAAAATGAATGCCGGTTTGGATAAAAGAATTACGACAATGCAAGAAGCTAAAACTTGCGTAAGTAAAGCTGAAACTCATGAGGCCCTTAAGGCCTGCCGTCAAGGCCTTAGAGAAAACAGAAAAGAACTTAAAGAGATGAGAGAGAAAAAAAGAGCTGATAAAAAAGAACAATAAAATAGAAGGGCCTGCTGAATTGCGGGCCCTTCTATTTTCTTTTTATTTTCTCAAGGGCTTTGATAATTTTTCTAAAGTTTACAAAATCATAACGATGTTCAGCTCGTAAAAGAAATTCATCAATCGTTGGTTCTTCGTCATTTAAAAAATAATAAGCAAAATCATTGGCCACAATAAACAATGCAGATAACGGAGCAAGCTTTTCGGCCCTCATCCCCATTGGAAAACCATTTCCATCCGCTTGTTCATGATGCTCCATCGCTAATGAATCCGTATCCGGGGGGGCCTGCGAAAAATATCTTTTTATCAGATTGGCCCCATCTTTAGGGTGAGACAAAAACAGTTTTTGATCTTCTTCGGATATTGTATGTTTAATTTTTTCAAATTCTTTTAAGCTTCCAATCCGAATAAGTTTTGGTCTCACAGCAAGGGTGATATCACAGAGAACTGATGCATAAACAAGTTTATCCATGGTGGTCTTAGATATCCAATCAAGCTGTTTGGCCAGCACACAGGAAATGAGACTAGTTAAGTTCATCTTCTGCGTAAAAATGGCGTAATCATCCTGATGCTCTTTCAGTTGTTTTAAATAATGGTCAACCTTGGGCTGCTTCTCGACAAGAGATCTAATTTTAAGCACGGCCTTATCAATGGTTTCTTTAAAATCTTTATCTAGGTGGACTTCATCATCAATTCGTAAGATTTTCTGTTCAAATCTTTTTTCCGGACTATCACTTGCCCCTCTAAGTACAAATCTAAAATTATTGGCCTTAAGAAAAATATCAATTTGATTCTGGATCTGATTGATCACCCACATACCAGTATCACGTTTAAGATAAAGGTAATTAATTCCCTTTTCTTTATACTTTTTGATATCAAGAATGTTGGTCGTATCGTCTTCGTTATAAATCTTAATGTATTTATCAGGGCCAAGTTTAATAAAAAGATTTTTATTAATGCCATCCAAGATGGAGAGAAAATTAATATCAATACGACAGTATTCTTCCTCATTTAAGTAAGGAGTGTCCTTAAAAGTTAGTTTTGACTGTTCCACTAATTCATTAGGAAGATTTGATTCATCCATCAGGAGCATTTGGTTTGAATCTTTTATGAGATCTTGGCCTTCTGCTCTAACTTCATCGACGAGGATGATAATTTTTACTTTTTTAGAATGTTCTTTTAAATAACCAAAAAAATCTTCAAGCAAGTAAGCATCTGGAGTGTAATCATAAACAATCATACTTGGGGCAAGAGGTAAGTTTTTAAGAAATGAGAGTGCTTTTTCCTCTGATTCTAGTTCCGTTACTTCAGTATGAAGAAGTGTTTCAAGAACAAACTTAAGAATACCTCTCATATAGGGAGAAGAAGAGACTACGAGAAATGGAATTTTTGTAATTTCTGTCATTAGTATAATTGGACAAAGTCCCCTTCAGTTACAGAGCCGCCTGAGTGCAAGATGCAGATTGCTCCATCTTGACCGTAATAATCAACGACTTCAAGTGTTCCTTTAACTTCACCTGGAGACATACCTAAAACCGCTCCTGATTCTGGATCATAAATTTCCTGACCTTCAGTTACAACTTTGAGAATATCTCCAATATTTAAACCTGATGTTCTACCAGCATTTAAAAAAATTCTTGTTCCTAATATTTTAGCAACTCTTCCCATCCAGTCCAATCGATTTCCAAGTTTGATCACTCTTGGAACAAACTTTCTGATGGCCACCTTAACTGAATATCTTAAAAGGTCTTGGCGATACGAAAGACTCTCCTCCGAATCTTGTTGATAAAATCTTAAATTATCATCGGAGGTATTTCCGTCTACTGTTTCAGAAAAAAGCTCTTTGTTGGCAAGGACATCATACACTTTTATTTCAACATAACTTTCTGACAACGATTTAATTTTTCTCACAAAACCAATCTCATCACTCTTTTGACGGATACGTGCTTCTTTAATGCGTCCAAAGATCACTATATTAACTCCGGACATCTTCGCTTTCCGGGCCAACTGAGCAAGTTTAACTCCTCCTCCAGCATATATTTCTTTTGAGCTTCCAAAGATGGACTCTCCCTCAGGATCAACCAAAAAATCTTTTGATTTTGAAAGCTCTCTTCGGAATTCTTCTGTGGCCGTAATGCCTAGATCTTCACCACCCAGAGGCGATTCATTATAAAAAGTGAGCAATGCTACTTTTTTCATAATCGGACTGAACTCAGTGGCCTTGGACATTCGAGTGACTTGCCCAATAGGCTGGCGACGGCTGAGTTTTGCACATGAGGTCAAGATGAGGATGGCCGCAAGTAAGGGCATCAACCTGTTCATTGAAGGCATTGTTCATCCTTAAAATTATTCGTTCACAAATTTAAGCACATGCTGAACTCCATTGAATTCATGCATGATCTTATAGCTTTCAAATAATTTTAACTCTTTTAGTCGCGACAATAAATCACTAAACGATTTTTCCTCACCAGGAAGGTAAATAAGAAGCTGGGCCCCTTCCTGATCAAATGAGTCGATCTTTATAATGAGATTTTGCTCCTTCATCCGACTTTCCATCTCAGATATTAAAAATCTAACATCATCTAATTTTTTATAACCTTGAACGTTTAGTCTTAGAACTTTCTGGTATGCATGCTCGTTTAAAAAATGATCGTTGATTTTTTGAAGTGAATAAATAATTCGTTTATAGATTTCAGAGGCCAAGGCGGAATTGAGTTCCTTTCTATTAATAAGATTCCATTTTTTTGAAGTTGCTGGAATATCTAATGTTTTAAGCACTCTTTTAGTATTGATCTCAATAAAAATTAATCTTCCACTCCACTCAAAATCAGATAGATTTTTTTTAAGAAATAATTCCATTCTTAAAAAAACATGCCCTCGATACTTTTCCTCAATAGGCCCGGCTTCTTCCGGCAGCATTTTAATCCATTTATAATAAAAGCTTGGGCAATCCTCTTCACAAGAGACAATTCCTTCAAAAAAACTCTCTATTTTAGGCATCATCCACTTCTCAACAGCAGCAGAAACTGGCCGAGTAAAATTCTCACTCCGCTCAAGCCCCAGGTCAGTGAGGGTTATTCCTTGAAGTCTCAACTCCGAAAAGACGATTAGATTTGAAAAAGTTTTTTTCTCTTGAACCACTTTCGCTTCTTGAGCAAATACATTTAGACTCAAGAACATCAGTAAGATGAATGCGATTTTCACTGCCTCATTTCCTCAACTTTGCCATCGATAATAAACGAGACTGAATTTGCATTCATGATTTCATTTATCTTAGCGGCCATCTGAGGAGATGGATTAACAAGAAAGTTGTCATCTAAAGAAAGTCTTGCCCTACCCTCTGGAGTTTCAAAAATAAAATGAATAGGTACAGATCCTCTATAACTTAAAAGAACTGTTTTCATCTGAGTAAGAGAATAACTATTGAGCTGTTTAAGAGGTACACTCACCCTGACGGATGTCACACGTTCATCAGATTCATCTTTTAAAAGACCAATCTTATTGGGATAAAACTTCTTAGGATCTTCTGCTAAATTTACGGCCCCATGGATAATCAGAGGCTCATCAGAAGTGAGCAATGCTTGATATTCTGCATAGACTCTCGGGAAAAAAAGACATTCAATTTTGCCACTTAGATCTTCAAAGGTCACAAAGGCCATTTTATCGCCTTTTTTGGTCATGATGACTTTTGACTCTGAAATCATACCAGCGATAACCATACTACGTTTACTAGGATCGTGTTCATCTCCCATGCGAGGATTAAATCCTTCAGGTTTTGCAACAGTTGGAAGGTCCTGAATCTGAGCAATATTCATGGATGCAAGCTTGCTCATGATATCGCGATAACGAAATAGTGGGTGACCTGATACATAGATTCCCAAAAGTTCTGCTTCAATTGAAAGTTTTTGTTTTTCATCAAACTCTTGAGACTCATTGATATTGAGTTGCTCTTCGGAACTTTGAGCAGCATCCCCGATGTCAAACAATGAAGTTTGACCCATGAGCTTCTCCTCTTGCTTTTTCTCAGCAAAGGCCAAGATGAATTCCATATTATCAACAAGAGTCTTCCTGTTGTACTTTTCGCAAGAATCAAATCCGCCAACTTTAATGAGGGCCTCTGTAACTCGTTTATTAACGGCCTTTAAACTTACACGTTCACAAAAATCCACAAATCCTCTGAAGGGACCATTGGCCTCACGCTCTCTAACAATTTCTTCAACTGCGGCCTCTCCAATACCTTTCACTGCACCAAGACCAAAACGAATTGTCTTATCGATTACGTTAAAAAGCCACAAAGACTCATTCACATCAGGAGGAAGAATATCTATTTCAAAATTCTTAGCTTCTTGAATATACGAGGTGATTTTTTCTTTGTTGTTAATCTCTGTACCTAACAAGGCTGCAAAAAACTGCGCAGGATAATATTTCTTAAGAAAAGCGGTTTGATAAGAAATCACCGAGTAAGCAACTGCATGAGATTTATTAAAACCGTACTCTGCAAATTTTTCCATCAACTCAAATAATTGAATGGCCTTTTCTTCATTAAAGCCACGCTCAACCGCACCTTTCCTAAAGATCTCCTTATGCATTTGCATCTCTTCAGCTTTTTTCTTACCCATGGCCCGACGAAGCATGTCCGCTTGTCCCAATGAATAACCGGCCACCAAACGAGCAATGTTCATCACCTGTTCTTGGTACACGATAATGCCATAGGTATCTTTGAGAACTGGTTTTAATTCTTCAAACGTGTACACTTCTGGTTTCTGGCCATGCTTAATTTCTGCAAACTCTAAATGCATTCCAGAACCCATAGGACCTGGACGATAAAGGGCGTTGATCGCGGTAATATCATCAATTGAATCGGGCTTAATTCTTTTACACAGATCCTGCATTCCCGATGATTCTAACTGAAACACCCCTACGGTCAGGCCAGCTGAAATCAATTCATAAACGGCCTTGTCTTCATAATCGATAAACTCAATATCAAAATCATGTTTTAAATCACGCTGAATCAACTTAGAAGCATTCGAAATAACAGTCAGAGTTTTTAACCCTAAAAAATCAAATTTAACGAGACCAATTTTTTCAGAAAAGTCTTTATCAAACTGAACAACCTGCTCTCCCTTAGATCCACGAAAAAGTGGACAATAGGTCACCAGAGGTTCATTGGTGATGATCACTCCTGCCGCATGAATCCCTGCGTGGCGATTGAGACCCTCAAGTCGTTTTCCAATCTGAAGGATTCGTCTGATCTTAGGATCATTATCTTCCAGTTCTTTAAGTTTAGGCTCTTTATCAATGGCCTCTTGAAGCTCAATACCCAATTCTTCAGGAATAAGCTTGGCCAATGCATCGGCCTCAGAATATGGGAGAGCAAAAACACGAGACACATCTCGCAGGACGGCTTTGGCCGAAAGAGTACCAAAAGTAATAATCTGGCCTACCCGTTCTTCACCATATTTTTTTGTTACATACTCAATGACTTCCTGACGACGATCCTGACAAAAATCAATATCAAAATCTGGCATAGAAACACGTTCAGGATTAATGAATCGTTCAAAGAGTAGATTAAAAGGTATGGGATCAACGTTGGTAATCTTTAGGGCATAGGCCACAATCGATCCCGCTCCAGAGCCTCTGCCTGGACCAACAGGAATACCTTGAGACTTAGACCATATGATAAAATCCGATACGATAAGGAAATAGCCAGTAAAGCCCATCTGCTTAATAAGTCCAATTTCTACTTCTAATCGATCTAAATAAACTTGCTTAAGTTCCGTATCCCAATTCTGTTTGGCCAAAAGATGTTTAAAATGTGGTCCGTTAAATCTTTCCTCTAAACCTTCGCGTGAAAGTCTTTCAAAAAATTCATCTTCGGTCTCGGCCGTTTTAATTTCAAATTTTGGAAGAAGATATATCTGTTTACCTTTATCATCTTGCCAACGGATTTCAAGATTACATTTATCAGCAATTTTAAGCGTGTTATCACATGCCTCAGGTACATAATGAAAAGCTTGTCTCATTTCAGCAGGAGACTTTAAATAAAATTCTGTGGTCGAAAGTTTCATGCGTTTTTCATCTTCAAAAGTTTTACCTGTTTGAATACACATAAGAACTTCTTGAGCCGCCGCATCTTCTCGATTGAGATAGTGGGCATCGTTAGTGGCCACTAAAGGAATAGAATGTTCTTGAGCAAACTTAATAATTTTTTCATTTACGACTACCTGTTCAGGAATACCATTTTCTTGGATCTCAAGATAAAAATCGTCTTGAAAAATCTCTCTAAACTTCATGGCCGCTTGATATGCACGCTCATCTTGACCCGTAAAAAGGTTATAACCAACCTCGCCTTTTAAACATGCAGTCGTGGCGATTAATCCTTCCGAGTATTCTCTTAATAGTTCCACGTCAGCGCGAGGTTTATAGTAGAAACCTTCCTGATAGGCCTTTGAAAGAAGTTTACAAAGATTCCTGTAACCCGTGAGGTTTTTACATAAAAGAATCAAGTGATGGATTTGATGTTTTCCCTCTACTTCATCTTGAGAATCTAACGTTTTGATATTTTTCGGCGCTCGTCTATCATGACGAGACCCCGGAGTGAAATAAATCTCAGAGCCTAAAATGGGTTTAATCCCTGCATTCAATGCCCGGGTATAAAAATCAATACCACCAAACATGTTCCCATGGTCAGTACAAGCAATGGCCGGCATTTCAAGTTCTTTGGCCCGTTTAAAAAGATCACTTAATCGAATGGCCCCATCTAAAAGTGAGTACTGAGTGTGAAGATGTAAGTGAGTAAAACTATCTTTGTGTGTATTTTGAAAATCACTTCCTAAGAAGGGGTTTTTCATGGACGGTCCTATGGATTGTGTGGATGGGTATACTACCCTCATCGTACTCATTTTTCATTGGAAATGACAAAACCTTAGCGTTGCGTCTAAACAATAGGTTGGGGCCAAAACCCCTTTAAAATGGCCCTAGAATAAGGCCTCTTAAGAAATTTTTTCACATCTTCACCTTTATTTTTAAAACTATAATACAATGCATGGCGTTACTTACTTACAAAGGTTGAAACTATGATCTTTTCTTGGACAAAACAGTTTCTTATGGCATCTGCTGTATTTGCTATTATCATCGCTGCTCAGGCCGTGAGCATCATGGTTGAGGAAAACCGAATGGCAGAACAAGGTCTGGATGACTCTTACAAAACCGTTCGTGTGATGATTGGCAATCAGAACCATCTGAACTAGACCCCCCCCCCCCCGAATTTTTGTCCTTTAAAAGTCATAGAGTTCGCGATACGAAGAGGCTCCTATCATAGGAGCCTTTTTCATGTTTAATGTTACCGATTTACACTTAGCTTCTGAGCTACTTGAGGCCATAAAGTTTTTTAATATAAAAGGCTGGTCCCCTGCTACATCAACCAACTATTCTGTACGATCTCAGGATGTAAATAATATTATCATTTCAAAATCTGGCGTAGATAAAGGCCAATTTAAAATCACAGATTTAATATTGATCGATTTAGAGGCCAATATTCTATCTCCATTTAATAAACCTGGAATCACTTCTTCGGCCGAAACTGAAATCCATACGGCCATCTATCAGCGTTTCTCTGATGTCAATTGTGTTCTCCACACCCACTCAGTTTTAGGAACAGTACTTTCAAAAGAATTCGAAAAAGAGGCACAACTGTCTTTTGAAAACCTAGAAATACTTAAGGGTCTCTCCGGAAACACCACTCATAAAATGATCGAAACACTTCCAATCGTTTCTAACTCTCAAGACATGAAAGAAATTATTTATTCTCTAGACACTCAACTAGTCACTCCTCTTAAAATACATGGTTTTTTAATAGCGGGCCATGGCCTATACACTTGGGGCAAAGATATTGCTACCGCTAAACGTCACATAGAAACTTTTGAATTTCTTTTCGAATGTTTTAATCTCACAAGGAAGATGTAACATGGCCATTTTAAATCTATTGGACCAAGGCTCAAAAAAAATATTTGATATTAAAGAAATAAAAAAAATTATGAATGATCGTGGCATCATCTTTGAGCAGTGGAAAACTGCCTTACCACTAAATGATTCCGATTCTCAGGAAACAATTCTTAAGGCCTATGAACATGAACTTAGGCCTTACATGGAAAAACATGGATACTTAAGTGCAGATGTGATCAATGTACATAAAGAGACTCCTCATATCGAAACAATTCGTGCTAAGTTTTTATCTGAGCATACCCACGCTGAAGATGAAGTTCGATTTTTTGTAGATGGCGAAGGCGAATTCTTTTTTCATTTTCCAGATCGTAAAGAAGTCTTCTCCCTTCTTTGCCAAAAAGGAGATTTTATCTCCGTACCTAAAGGTCATCATCACTGGTTTGACCTGGCACCTAAATATCATGTGAAGGCCATCCGTGTTTTCCAAACGACAGAGGGCTGGGTCGCAAACTATACAGGCAGTGGCGCTGAAAAAAGATACCTACAATGATAAAACTTTTCCTTTTTGACATCGAAGGCACAACGACCGACATTAATTTTGTTCATAAAGTGCTTTTCCCATACTCCAATAAACATCTTGAGAGTTTTATTCTCCAACATCAAACTCATCCGGGTGTTATGAAAGCTTTGGAAAGTGTCAAAGAGACCGTTTATGAGGAAGATAAAAAACAAATTGGTCTTTATGATGTGATCTCAACACTAAAGAACTGGATTTTAATAGATCGTAAACATGGGGCCTTAAAGGAGATCCAAGGATTAATCTGGCATGAAGGATACTCAAAAAATGAATTTGAAGGTCATATCTACGATGATGTGAAACCATTTTTTGAGAAAATCAAATCCCTTCATGGAAAGATTGCGATCTACTCTAGTGGTTCAGTTCAAGCTCAAAAACTTATTTTTGGCCATTCATGTGTTGGTGACCTTAAAGCATTCATCTCCTATTACTTTGACACCAAGGTCGGCGGAAAAAGAGAAAAAAAATCTTATGAAACTATTGCCGGCGAGGTGGGTCTCAAACCACAAGAAATTCAATTTTTTTCTGATATTCCTGAGGAACTCGAAGCAGCAGAGGCCAGTGGTATGAAGGTGACTCACATTCTACGCGATGGAACTCAACCATCTCGTTTTCCTTCAGTCAGACATTTTGGTGAAGTGTTTTAGAAACGCCAAAAAAAATCATAAACGTAATAATAACCATTACGGTCAAAATTGAGCTGTGTAAAATCTCTTGTCGCCAAACCCAAACTCACATGAAAAGTGTCCCATATCCACATGTAGGAGACCGTTCCCCCGAAAGACTGCAATTCAACCTCATAGAGCATACCGAAGAGAACACGATTCCATGAATCAGTAATGTATTCAGTGATATTTCGAATATCTGAACTCTGAAACAAGTTAAGATCTTTTGTAGCTTTCGCTTCGTCAAATTGTGGATCGATTGTAAAACTGGCAGCAATGTGATTCTGATATTTACCATTTCGCGGAAGAGTCAGGATAAGTCCTGTCTGCCAAATCCAATCCTGTCGGTCTGTTTTATAGGCCACTAAAGTGTTCGCAGAAATTTTTGAATACTTATTTCTAACGACTCTAAGTTTTGCGCCTAAGTTTAAGTATCCATCCAAAAGCAAAGCATTCACATGTTTTATTCCAAAATTATTTGAAATGCCATACTGAATTTGAAAGGGGCTGGCGAGCACCTCATTTTTATCAAGGGTATGCCCTTCGGCAGTAAAAACACCAAGGTAAGCAAGTTCTTTATATTGAGATGGTATTTTATCACTCCCTCCAAGAGTAAGAGAAGTAAACCCTGGAATTTTTTTAAAACGTAAAAGATTATAACTTAAAGGAAAAATCTCATCATCATAATCTACCAGGGAGTTATCAACAATCTCTTCAATGTCAATTTGGGCAGTGTAAGGGATGAGTTCTTGATTAACCTTTTTAATTCGTCCAAAGGCAACAACCTTGCCATCTTTTCTAGATAAAAAAATAACTCTTCTTCCAACTTGAAATTTAGGATGAGGATCAAGCTCTGCTGCAATTGACTTTGTATTTCTAAAAGCAATAATTCTTCCCTCTGCCAAAACGTGGAAAGAACATAATATGAAGGCCAGGGATGCAATTAATTTCATTATAACCATCACAACGACACACTTAGTTTCTGCAAATTGAGCCTTCAGAGGCAAACCGAAATGACTGCAGCCTTTTACTTTTGAGGATTAAGGACGAGCTATTTGGCAAAAAAAAACGAGAGATATCGATAAATAAAAAACAAGGTTTTCATTTATCTTTCTTTTGTATAGCACACTGAGTTTCAATTGTGACACATGATCTTGTGAACAAGATGGTCGTCCACCAACGTTCTGTCATCTGAGCATTCATTAAATAATCTTTTCCAGGACATAAACTTCTTACAATCACAGGAACTGAAGCGTCTTTCTCTTTTTCAGCATTTGAAAAAAATAGCCACTGATTAAAACAGGCTTTCAACTCGTCTTGACCATTTGGTAGAACCTGCATGAGCGTTATGGGACGCTCATAAGTTTCTTTATTAAAATCCACCTTACGGATAAGGTCGAAATCAGAATACTTTTGAGTGCAACCCATCAAGATAATTAAAAAAAGTATATTTTTCATATAAGAAAAACTACCACAGGTACCTGCCAATGACGATGCAAATTGCTATTATTGATCCCTATGTTAAAACTCCAGCAGTTCATTGTTTCAATAACTTAGTACAAACCCTGAATAGCCCACTGACCTACCATATGCCCTCCACTCAAGGCATGAGCAGTCTTTTGGATTCAGCTTCTAATACTCAGGCCTACATTGTTCTTGGATCAGCTTCCCATGTAACTGAAAACATCGCCTGGCATGGGTCTTTGGCCCAGTTCCTTATTCAAGAACTTAAAGCAAAAAAGCCAGTGTTAGGTTGCTGTTTTGGTCATCAGCTTATGTGTCATGCCTTCGGATCAGAAATTTCTTTTTATTATCCAGACGAGGAAAAACTCAGTGGTCAAAGAAAGATTGTTGTGACTAAAGACTTCTGGAATTTCCAAGAAGGCGAAATTTTTCACCTCGCAGTAACACACAGGCAAATTGTTAAAACTCTCGGGCCAGAACTTACGACTGTAGGCGTAGGTCTTCCTCATGATCTTGTTATCCATAAAAATCTTCCTTTCCTTGGAACTCAGGCCCATCCTGAAGTTTCAGGATACTTCTGCCAAGAAGACATTAAAGAACTTACTCCCATTGAAACTGAACAGGCACAACGAGATGGAATTCGTTTTATCCGCAGATTCCTTCAACACTTTAGCGTATTAGAAAACGATTAAATGGTGTCATTTTGGGGTCTATAAATCTTCTCACTTTTTTGATAAATCCAAGAAGAGTTGTGTTCTTTTAAGCTACTATTCAAAAAACTTAGGGAGACCATTATGAAGACCTTTATTATTAGTGCACTATTTCTTTCTACCAGCGTTTTTTCCCAAGTCATCGACGTATTGACTTACAAATCTCTCATGACGGCAAAACTTGCTTCACTCGAAGTGGTAACAGTCGGAATGAGTAAAAAAACGACGACCATGGCAAAAGCCTATTTGGAAACTGGTGAGTGCGAGTACACAACAATCTCCACTCAAAGCATTCTCAAAATCTTATCTGATCGAATGATTATTCATGTCAAAGAAAGTTTTGTACCGGCCAGCACCCCTATATGCCAAGAAGCGGGTTACGAAGTCTATGAGGAAAGTTTTCTTTATTATGAGAACAAACCGGCCGTGGCCGATGATCTTTTAGAACTTGAATCTGTAACAGACAGCATTGAATCAATCGTTCAGAATGGTGAAATCATCAACATCAATTTTAATTATCAATCTAGTGATGATGACGGAAATACTTACGAAGATAAAGTCACAATGACTTATGATCTCAGTAAGTCTCTATTTAGAAATTTAATTCACATTCAAGGAGAAGGTTATACCACAACGTCTCTAGATGCCGTAGATTTAAACCCAAACTCTCTTGACCTGAAGGATATTCTTTTCTGTGAAAACAATGATGGGGACAATTCTGAATGTGCCAAGGGTGATTATTCAGATATTCTTTTTTAAACTATTCCCACTCTATGGTTCCGGGTGGTTTAGATGTTAGGTCGTAAACCACTCGAGTAATTCCCTTCACCTCATTACAAATTCTTGATGAGACACGATTCAAAAAGCTCCAAGGCACTTCAGTTACCGAAGCTGTCATCCCGTCTAAAGAGTTCACCATCCTTAGGGCAATGACCTCTTCGTACACACGACCATCACCTTTAACTCCCACTGTTTTAACAGGAAGAAGCACGGTAAATGCTTGCCAAGTGGAATTATAAAGACCAAATGCTTTAAGTTCCTCAAAAAGAACCTGATCTGATTCTTGAACTTTTCGAATAGAATCAGCAGATAACTCTCCTAAGACTCTTACTCCAATTCCTGGTCCTGGAAATGGGTGACGAAAAACCCATGAGTGTTCAAGTCCAAGCTCAAGTCCTATGGCCCTAACCTCATCTTTAAATAAAAACCGAAGTGGTTCAAGAAGTTTTAAGTGCATACGTTCAGGCAATCCACCTACATTATGATGGGATTTAATTGTAACCGATTTTCCACCTTTTTTATGAGGAGAAAGTGATTCAATGACATCAGGATAAAGAGTTCCTTGAAGGAGATAATCAAATTTGATGTTGTGGCTTTTCTCGAACTTGGTTACGACTTTTTCAAAAACATCAATAAATGTTTTTCCTATAATCTTACGTTTTGTTTCCGGATCACTTTCACCTTTAAGAGCATCTAAAAAAAGCTGAGAGGCATCGATGATTTCAATTTTGAGTGAAGTCTTCTTTTTGAGAAGCTCAATGTGATGAAGATCTTGAGGTCTAAGTAATCCATTATTTACAAAAAAGCAGTAAAGATCATCTTTTAAAGCGGTCTCTGTTAAACGAGCGGCCACTAAAGAATCCACTCCACCAGAAAAAGCACAAAGAACTTTAGAACCTTTAACGGCTTTAACGACTTCTAAAGAAGTTTCAAGCATCGTTTTTGATGACCAGTCCGTTTGCAGGTGAGCAACGTCATTTAAAAAATATGAAAGAATTTCTTTACCATGAATTGTGTGATGAACTTCAGGATGAAACTGTAATCCTAAAATTGGCCTGTCCTTATGTTTTATACCTGCCGTTAGCCCGTTTTCGCTTTGTAGGACCAACTTAAAACCATCAGGTAATTTACTTAAATGATCAGAGTGACTCATCCAAACTTCAGATTTATTCGGACATCCTGGAATTTTAAAATCATCAGAGTAATGAAGAACGGCCAGGCCATATTCTCCTTGAACACCCCTCTCCACTTGCCCACCAAAAAACTGACCTAAAATCTGCATACCATAACAAATACCAAGGATAGGAAGGTCATTGTGATTTAAGAATGGTGCATAATCGGTTGTATCTTCGAACACACTTTGTGGGCCGCCAGATAAAACAAGGGCCCGAGGTTTCTGAGTTTTAATTCTCTCAAGACCTTCATCCAAAGTAATCACTTCCGATTTAAATCCCAGCTCCCGAAATTTTCTCGTAATAAGTTGAGTATATTGAGAACCAAAATCAACGATCCAGATGGAGGTCTGCATTTTTATACCTGACGATAGTTAGGGGCTTCTTTAGTGATGATAACATCATGAGGATGTGACTCTTTTAGAGAGGCAGCTGTAATTTTTAAAAACTTCGCATTTTCTTTTAAGGCCTTCATGTCTTTTGCACCCACATATCCCATGCCAGCTCTCACTCCTCCAACAAGATGGAAAAGATTATTAGAAAGTGAACCTCTATATGGCACTTGTCCTTCAATTCCCTCTGGAACAAGTTTTGATACTTCCTCCACCGCGCTTTGTCCGTAACGATCTTTTGAACCTTTTTCCATGGCCCCTAATGAACCCATCCCCCGGTACATCTTATAAGCACGTCCTTGATACAGAACCATCTCCCCGGGAGTTTCATCGGTCCCAGCAAAAAGAGAACCGATCATCACTGAACTAGCACCACCGGCCAGGGCCTTCATGATGTCACCTGAATATTTTATACCACCGTCAGCAATGAACGGAATACCAGCGGCATTACAGACTGGCCAACAATCAAAGATGGCCTGCATCTGTGGAACACCAATTCCAGCTATGATCCTTGTCGTGCAAATGGAACCCGGACCGATTCCAACTTTGATTCCATCCACCCCTGCTGCGATAAGATCTTCGCAAGCTTTTGCCGTGGCCACATTTCCTGCTACGACATCAATATCTTTTGACATTTTTTTAATGATCTTAACCATCTCAATCACGCCTTTTGAATGTCCATGAGCTGTATCGATTACAATGGCATCCACTTGAGCTTTAATGAGAGCTTCAGCACGTCTTATTTCCTTTTCTCCTACGCTACATGCAGCTGCCACTCTTAAACGGCCAAACTGATCCTTGTTGGCAAATGGATAAGCGATGGTCTTTTCTATATCTTTAATCGTGATAAGCCCCTTAAGGTGACCATCCTTATTTACGACTGGAAGTTTTTCAATTCTATTTTTTTGAAGAATATCTTTGGCCGCTTCAAAACTAGTACCTTCAGGAGCAGTAACAAGATCATCTGAAGTCATGATGTCTTTTACTTTTTTACGGGTATCAGAAACAAAACGTAAATCTCTGTTAGTGATCATGCCCACTAAACGTTTATCTTTATCAATCACAGGAAAACCAGAAATTTTATATTTTTTCATAAGATCAAAAAGATCTCCGATCAGCTGATCTGGTCCTACGGTAAAAGGATCAAGGATCATACCTGATTCGTACTTCTTAACTTTCTCTACCTCAAAAGCTTGTTCTTCATTGGTAAGATTTTTGTGAATCACACCAATACCACCCTCTTGGGCCATCACAATTGCCGTACGAGATTCCGTGACTGTATCCATAGCAGAGGAAACAACGGGAATATTCATAGAAATGTTGCGGGAGAATTTTGTCTTGAGATCAACTTCAGTCGGAAGAACTTCGGAATAGTTGGGAACGACTAAAACGTCATCATAGGTAAGAGCAGACTCTTGCGTATAAAACATAGGCTATCCTTTTATTATAAGGATAGCCTACTTTCAATTATATGCGAAGAACGTAACCAAGGTTTTTAAGTGTTTTGATGTGGGTCGAAAAAGGCTTTAACTTACGACGTAAATTTGAAAAATGCGTATCGAGGTTATTGACCTCCACATGTACATCTTTCCATAACATATGAATTAAGTCATCTTTATGAATGACACGGTTAGGATTTTGCGAAAGAACAAGAAGGAGTTGGTACTCTTTCGGTGTTAAACGCACGGCCTGGCCATTCAGGATGACTTGGTGACCATCAAGGTCGATGGTCAAATCCTTAAACTTAATAAGTTTGTTGTTCTGAAGATTTCTCTTGCTCAACTGAACTCTGTTACGAATTCGTGCCACAAGCTCTTCAGTCTGAACTGGCTTAAGTAAAAAATCATCAGCGCCGATTTCGAACCCTTTTACTCGAGCACTTAAGTCAGAATCACCTGTTAAAAATAAAACAGGAAGATTCTGCTTGGCGCGCTTCACTTCTTCATAAACCTGAAAACCATCTTTACCAGGAATGTGAAGATCGAGAAGAATTGCATCCGTATGATTATTACGAATGAATTCTAGGCCCTTGTCCGGTTCGCTGAACGTTTCTAAAATAAACGAGTCAGAGAGTGAACTAGAGAGAACTTCTAGTAGGTCTTTGTTGTCATCAATGATTGTTACATGCATACGATTTTTTTCCATGTAACGAATATATTGAGATTAAGGTAAAAACAAAACATAAGAAATCTTAAAAAAATTAGACGTTGCATCTAAGAGGCAAAACCCCACTTTCCGAATGAAAATGATCTCTAAATAAGCTCACTCCTACAGAGCTCTAACTGTTAGTAACTCTTGAGATCTTGAATGAGGCTCTCTAGTTCTTTCGTGTGCTTAGGTTGCTCAAGAGACTGCTTCTTAAGGGAGTTCTCAAACTCTGGGTCTATATCTACACGAGAAGGGGCCACAGGGGCCAGTATGTCGTTGCTTGGTTTTATTGAAGCCGGCAGACGTGCATGAGGAACAACGGCCGAATTCACGGGAGAAATCCCAAAAAAACGCACAGGCACAACATCTTTTGATGAAACACTTCTCTTCGCAGTTGAAGCAGTACTCTTTTTAAAATAACTGTAAGCATCCCCCTTCACTGAAGCGGGCTCACGAGTAGATGTGATGAAAGTAATTTCACCTTTTTTTGTGACATCTAACTGAGCAGTCTGTGTAGATGCAATTGAACGAGCAGCTGCGGGGGTTGAAACTGACGCCATATTTTTAGGAAGTTTTTTAAAATCAGATAAAGCAGCATTCAAAGACTGAAGCCCCACTTTTGTTGGCGCCCTGGGAGAACCATTTTCTACTTCAGGATCAATTAATGTAAAATTTCCAGCAGAAACAGTTTGTTTGGCGTCTTTGTTAAGTACATTTGAAACATCGACATCTCCATTCACAATTAAAAACTGTGAACGAGAATGAGTTGAATCAAATGTCACTACAAATTCACTCTTTTTAAAATCCACCTGACCATTTGCTGTTATTAAGGCCAAAGCATGTCCTGGATTTTTAGCTTCAACCCAAACTTTACCTTTTTTAAGTTGAACGGATTTATTAAACACTTTCATATGAGAGCCACCGATCAGATGATAAGTAGCATCGTAATAATCATTAAGAGAGATTGTTCCACCTTCTTCAACCATAACCTCAGATTTTTCTTCGATATGATCATTAACTTTGATGGAAACCGTTTTTCCCGCTGGAGAAATAACAAAAACTTGGCCCACGACGTCCACAACTTGTGCTACAGGTTTTGCCAAAGCTCCTTGTGCTGATAAAGCGACAAGTAAGAGAAGGCTACTTTTTGATTTTGTAAGAAATGTCTTCATAATACCTACTTAAAATTTTCCATTCTTCTGTATTTCTATATTTCAATCTAAACTCTTCAACAGTATTTAAAAACTTATCGTGCTGACCTTGATTATAATGGGCAAGGGCCAACCAAAGTTTGGCCCCTCTATAAAACTCTGATTTTGGATAAACTTTGATAAGTTGTGATAAATGTTTTTCAGTCCAATCAAAACGTTTACCTGTTTCAAAGGCAGCAACCCCTGCACCAAAAAGAACACGGTCAGAAACGATTTTATTTTCAGGAAAACGGTTTATCAGTTCATTGTAAAACTGTGCCGACTTTTCATAATTTTTGAAATGCAGCTCTTTTTCACCAATGGCCAAAAGTTTTTCTGGTGTCCACTTATAAACCTCATAACTCACAAGATCATTTGAATTAATTTTTGGTACACTCGCAACTGAACGAGCGGCACCTTCAGTTTCAGATTTTTTTACACCAATAAAATACTTATTTTTTGATTCCAATTGAGAGACTTGGTACTGAAGGTCTGAGATTTTTGATTGAAGAACACGATTTTCACGAGCAAGTTGAATCGCCTTATTTTCAAACTGGTACATCTGATCGATTTTCACCATGACGGTTTTATCCATTCCTCCGAATCTCCAGAGAGAAAAAACCCATCCAGCTGCCATCAAACAGAACATCAAAAAAATCTTCATACTGAATCCATCCTAAAAGGGGTTCCTTGTCGACACCGTTTTATCGGTTATTGAAAGTTAATCTTTAGTACTAAAGAAAATTGGCCATTCTTCCGATAGACCCATTAGGAGTTCAAAAATGCAGTTCCGCCTACTTACCATTACCCTACTTTTACTCTCAGGTGCCGCCTCTGCTCAGGGCCGTAAACCCGCGGTGGAAGACTTCGTGGGCATTGAAGTGGAACAGCCCGAAACTCCGGCCGGCTCAAGTGGCAGTCTCTACAACCTTGAGCAAGACATGAACCAGGTCAAACTCACTAATCAAATCTCTCAACGCAAAAAACCCATCACCATGAGTGACCAGGCCACGGGTCCAGGACTCGGTTTTACGGCGATCTTTGCGGCCATATTAATTTTAGGTTTGCCACTTTTAAGTTGGTTCCTTGTGCTCAATCACCTTCGAAACAAGGCGACTCAAGAGAATGCGAATAACATAGAAGTTTTAGAGAACTATCGTAAGGATAGGATGGCGAAGAAGAATGAATCGGATAAGATTAAAAAAGTTTCTTAATCCTCGTGAGAATAAATCCAATGAAAATCAGATCGTTTTTAGCTTTGCTTCTACTTTTGTCACTTGCCTCATGCGGCGAACCCGTTGCGGGAGTGGATGAGGATGAAGATGGGATTAGAGATGATGTGCAGGAGTTTATTAACAAGAAGTATAAAGATAAGAAGGTTAAGGCGGCCGTTGTTCAGTATGCGAAAAACTTTCAAAAGAAGCTAAATGATAGCGAGGATAAAGCATTAAGCATCGAAAATGCAAAAAACGGTTTTAGAGCTTTAAATTGTTTAATTTTTATTACATCCATTAATGAAACTCTCCACATCTCTAAAGAACTAAAATCAGAAATGCTTAACACACGTGAAAGACTCGAAGCTAATTCGATGGTAAACGAACATCTTAATGGTATGGTTACAAGTAGCGAAAAAGAAACAAAAGAATCGTGTGATTCACCAATCATAAACACTGTCAAATAATTCAACACCCCTCTCATAAGCTGATATCTTTTTCAATAAATGGAGTAAAAATCAGCGAACCTGAATGCATAGAAAAAATCAAACTAACTCTTCAAGACACTTCAAAACTTTCTCTGGAAGTAAAAAGACAAGGGACAGTTACGAAGAGGTCTTATATTTTCCGTTAAACCTGACTCACACCCTAATGTTTCATCCACTCCCCATTCCCTAAATACCGATAAATCCGCTGGATGTGATTGAACTGAACTGCAATCTCCCGTGTCCCATCTTGATCAATGTCATAAACGTTCACAGCATAATCGCGACGCCAATACTGATCCCTCTGAGATTCTTTTTCATGAAAGTAATGTGGTCCGGGTGTGAGCTTTAAAGTTTTAAGATCGTTATCCTCATAACTCAAAAGATAAATCTGCGCCGTCGACTCCACTCTTCGTCCTTGAGTTAGCCCTTCATCTAAAAAGATGATCAACGTACGAACTTTGGGAGAAATATAAACCAGTTTGATTTTGTAGATCGCACTCTCCGCTCCCATGGCCAAAAGTTTTGTTTCATAGATCACGCGCTCAGAGGAGTCTCGAATTTCAAGCCAATCCACTCCATCGCGTTTCTGAGGCTGGATGGATTCTTCAATTCCATCACCATTGAGATCAATGCGATATGAGGCCCCTTTAACGCTAAATTGGGAGAATACGACGGCCGATTTAGTGGCACTGGGTTCAACATGCAAATCGTCTGTAAGCATTTGACGGAAAAATCTTTCATCCTGAGCGGAGATTCTCATACTAAAACACAAAAAGAGTAAAAAAAGAGAACAATGCTGCACCATGAGTTTATTGTAACCTTAGTTTTGCTTTGTTAGAATAAATTGGTTTAAAGGAAGGTTTTACATGATCATATCTCTCGGTTTTGTCCGTTCATCCAGTCAAGCGCTCATTCGTGAGCTAAATTGGCAGGAAAATTCAATTGAAACAAAACTCATTGATGTAACTGACCTGCCGGATCATAACCTCCAAGGCTTATTTGTCGACGACAACGATCACTTAAGTTCTTTAGTGAATATCTTGGAAAAAGAAAAACCGTTCTACCCTATCCTCGATGCTAAGGATGAAGATCTTAACTTTGATGATTTTGAACATTTACCAGTATCTCAGTTCCGTGATCTGGAACTTAAAGTTCTTAACCGTTGGACCATGTACCAAAACTTCAATGCACTTGAAAATATCTGGGGAGTAACAACCCACTTCAGAGACCTTTGGAAAAAAGACCGCACAACTTTTTTTGAAGAACTTTGGTATTGGATGAAACGTAACCTTGGGGCCAGTGAACTTACTATTCTTTTCAACGATGTGGTTCATACTGAAGAGAAAGATGAAAATAACGATAAAAAAGATCGTCCCAAACTCGCTCAATCTCTTTTGAGCGGAACTAAAAAGGCCAACTTTAAACAAGGTGGGGCCCGTGAGAAAGAACTCATGACTAATTATATCGATAAATTCCATGACGTTTTTGAAGTAACTGAATTTAATCTGTCCCGTGGTCAATTCGTGGCGACGGCCCAAGTTGAAAGAAGTCCCATGATCTTCATGGCAAGAATTCCTCAACTTAATCAATTACAGAGAACACTTCTCAAGGCCCTCTTTAACGGATTACAGATGTAATTGGCCCTGGGCCCAAAGTCTGACCTTACCCCCTAAATGAATCTCCTCATTCCAATGAAGATGCATTTCACAGGCGCGATTTAATTCGAGTCCTTGATAAACTATCGCCCTTCCTGTTGAGTGCTCTTCAAAAGTTTTTATAAAGTAGGCCAAAGCACAGGCAGCAGATCCCGTGGCAGGATCCTCAGGCACACTTAATAAGGGCGAAAACATCCTCACATGATAAAGTTCATCCATTTCCTTAAAAACAAAATACACCTTCAAAATACCCTTATAACTCATGGGCGAGACGGCCTTCTTTAGTGCCTGTCTTGAACGCAAAGGGATGAGTAAGAACTCAGGTCCGACATGAATGAGTTTTATTTTCTCCTCTAAAACATCTTCTCTTTTTACACAACAATGCTGAAGAACTTCAGAAAGATTTCCCTCAAAATCCCTGTGAGTAGGAGTTCCAGGAAACGTAATTTCGGCCCCATCTTCAGATGCCTTCATTTTAACTTTTCCTAAAGGAAGGTTTAAAATATGTGTCTTAATACCAAGATGATTAAGAGTCCAGGCCGCGCCAACAGAAGGATGACCAGCAAAAGGAAGTTCCGATTTAGGCGTGAAGATACGAAGGTTCTGATAAGCATCAATGAACACAGTTTCAGAAAAATTAAATTCCTTGGCGATATCTTGCATGTGAACATCAGAGAGATTTTTTTCTGGAAAAACAACGGCAAGTTGATTGCCGGCCTTATCGTTTTTTGTAAAAACGTTAACAAGATAGAAATTCATTTTCCAAATCGGCCTAGAGGCTCGCCTCCAAGCAGATGAAAATGTGTATGAAAAACAGTTTGTCCACCGAATGATCCCTCGTTAGTCACAATCCTAAATCCTTCCTGATCCATCTTAGAATCTTTAGTGTATTCCCTCATGGCCCGAAAAAGATCTGTGAGTTGTTGAGGATCTGTTTCAGTTAACTGGTTCACATTGGTGGTATGGCGTTTATGGATGAAAAGAAGATGTTTAGCAGCATGAGGACTTAGGTCTTTAAATCCCAGAACCTTGTCGTTCTCGTAAATTTTCGTTGATGGGATGACCCCAGCAATGATCTTACAAAAAATACAGTCTGCTTTATTCATGACTCACCTTCTGGCCTCTTTCATTTTAGGGTTTTGCTTTAGCCTTTAATTCGTTTTATCTTCGCCCCCAACTTCGTGAGCTTCTCATCAATTTTTTCATAACCACGATCTAGGTGATACACCCGCTGGATCTCACTTTCTCCATTGGCCACAAGAGCACAAAGGATAAGGGCCGCTGAAGCTCTAAGATCCGTACACATAACAGGAGCACCACTTAAAGATTCAACCCCCTCAATGATGGCAGAATTCCCTTTAAGAGTGATATTTGAGCCCATCCGGGCCATCTCTGGAACATGCATGAAACGATTTTCAAATATGGTTTCAGTTACAATGGAATTTCCCTCAACGATACTCATCAGTGCCATCATTTGGGCCTGTACATCCGTTGGAAAACCAGGATAAGGGGCGGTATCAATGTTAGTACCTTTAAGGCGTGAAGACTTTCTCACCTGAACAAAATCTTCACCTATTTCAATATTGGCACCCATTTTTGTTAACGTATCCAAAACATAAGAAAGATGTTTTGGGTTAAAGCCTTCTACCTTAACTTCCCCACCACTCATGATACCTGCAATAATGAATGTAGCCGCTTCAATGCGATCTCCAATTACACGATAGGGTTTTGGAGTTGGTTTTAATTTTTTAATATCTGTTCCATGAATCGTGATGCGAGAAGTTCCAGCACCTTCAATCTTCACTCCTTGAGTGATGAGAAAATCGGCAAGATCATCAATTTCAGGCTCCATGGCCGCATTTTCAATCGTCGTCTCACCTTCTGCTAGTACGGCGGCCATCATGAGGTTTTCAGTGGCGCCCACACTTGGAAAAGGCATATTGATCACACAGCCTTTAAGCTTAGAAGCTTTGGCCTTAATATATCCATTTTCAATTTGAATCTCTGCACCCATTTTCTCTAAACCCATGAGGTGAATATCAACAGGCCTTGCACCAATAGCACATCCACCAGGAAGAGAGACACTCGCCACACCAAATCGCGCTAAGAGTGGACCCAGAACGAGAACGGAAGCACGCATGGTTTTAACTAGTGCATAGTCAGCATGCTGCTTATCAATTTGTGAACCATCCAAAACGATTTCATCACCTGACTTAGTTACCTTAAGTCCCATGCTTTGCAGAAGTTTAAGAATCGTTCCTACATCCATCAAGTCAGGAATGGACTTGAATGTAACCGGATACGGACACAAAAGTGCTGCCACCAAGATAGGTAGAGTCGCATTTTTGGCCGAAGATATGTGAACTGAGCCGTTTAAAATAGTGGGCCCGATAACTTGTAACTTATCCATAGGAATCCTTTTAAAAATGTTTTTATTTTAAACTTGGCGTTATGAAATTGCTTCTAAAAAACGATCTCGCCCTGAAAAATCCTGAATAAGTTTTACTTGATTAAATCCGACAGTCCTTAACATCTGGGCCTGATCTTTGAGTTCGAGCTCGTGCCCTTCCATCATAAATAGCCCACCTGCCAGCAAATGTTTTTTGACTTCCATAAAAAACTCTCGAAACCATGTTTGGTAATCTTCATCTGGAAGATAAAGCGCCATCTTTGGCTCGAACTGGTCCACACTTTCATGAACCAGGGCCCGATGAGTTTTTTCCTTTATGTAAGGAGGATTGGAAACGATAAGATCAAATTGTCCTGAAGCCTTTTCTAAACGATCTGAGAGTCTAAACTCACATCTCTGTTCAAGTCTTAATCTCTCTCGGTTAACCTGAGCAACTTTTAAAGCCGCCACTGAAAGATCCAACCCTAACCCCATTTTAGCGACATTTTGATCTAAGAGAGAAAGAAGAATAACTCCACTTCCTGTGCCCACATCTAAAACATGTTGATATTTTTTTCTCGAGTTTACGATGAGATCCACCAGCTGTTCAGTTTCTGGTCTCGGTATCAAGACATCGGGAGAAACAAAAAACTTATGTCCATAAAACTCGGCCTCTCCTAATAGATAAGGAAAAGGCACACCTTTGAGAAAGCAATCTTGCAGCTCCGTGGAAACTACAGAAGAAATAGAATAAGAAGAATCATCTAAACTTAAAATATGTCTTTTTGAGCGAAGTTTTAAGAGATCGAGGACTTCCAAGAAAAACCTCTGAAGATTTAATCCAGGATAATGCTTTTCCAACTCGACAGCATGTGATGAGAAAAAAGAACTCCAAGTTTCCCTGAGGTTTTTTATTCTTCATCCCCTTGAAGCAAGATCGCCTGATTATGAGCAATAAGTGCATCAATGACCTGATCGATATCTCCATTCATGAAGTTTGGAAGATTATAGATGGTGAAGTTGATTCGGTGATCCGAAATTCGTCCCTGAGGATAGTTATAAGTCCTAATACGTTCTGAACGATCTCCCGTACCTACAAGACCCTTACGAGTGGCCGCTTCTTTTGCATGAGCTTCTTGAATGCGAAGATCGTAGATTTTTGTTTTTAAGATCTTAAAAGCTTTTTCTTTGTTTTTTAACTGGGAACGCTCATCCTGCATGGCGATCACAATACCTGTAGGCATGTGGGTTAAACGAACCGCAGAATCGGATGTATTCACCGATTGACCACCGGAACCGCCAGAGCGGTAAACGTCGATACGAATTTCATTCATATCAAGCACCACATCCCCTACCTCATCGGCCTCTGGCATAACTGCCACAGTGATAGTCGAAGTGTGAACACGACCCTGAGCTTCCGTTTCCGGTACACGCTGAACCCTGTGGGCACCAGACTCATATTTCATACGTGAATAAACTTTATCCCCAGAAACGTTAACGATGATTTCTTTGATGCCACGTTCCCCCTCTGAAAGAGAAACCACTTCGGCCTTCCAGCCTTTGGCACCAAAATAACTTCGGTACATACGCCACATATCTCCGACAAAGATAGAAGCTTCATCACCACCAGCACCTGAGCGGATTTCAAGGATAACGTTTCTGTCATCATTGGGATCTTTAGGAAGAAGCAGAAGTTTTAATTCTTGCTCAACCAATGGAAGTTTCGCTTCAAGATCTGAGAGCTCTTCTTTGGCCATATCACGCATCTCTTCATCTTTTTCATTATGAATGATGTCTTTATTGCCTTCGATTTCTGCTTTGATTTTTTTATATTCTCTGAACTTAAAAACGATAGGCTCAATGTTTGCACGTTCAGTATTAGTTTCACGTAACTCGGTCGGACGATCGTAAAGAGAAGGATCTGAGAGTCTTTCTGTTAAAATTTCAAAACGCCTTACGACGGCCTCTAGTTTATCGAACACGGTGAATATCCTTAATTGTAACTATTCTAGAAATTCTTTAAGTGTAGAATTTGTATTTTCTATTTCCGAGAGATGGCCAATATCAATTTCTTCAAGTTTTATGACTCGGCCCTTTGCTTCTTTAAGATTAAATTTTTCTTCTAAAAAGAGCACGGCCTTGATGCTTGAAAGTGCCACCTCAAGTTGTTTATCATCAGGCTCTTTAGTTGTGAGTTTCTGAAGAAGCATGCCAGGAGCACTCATGGCCCTTGCCCACCAGCGGTCAGAACATTTGCCACTGATCTTAATCAATTCATAACTAATTCCAGCGATAGGAAGCATCAGAACCACTTTAAAGAGTACGGCCACCACATGCCTTAAAATACCTGGAAGACCTTGGCCTACTGGAATCAATGTGAACACTGCAGAAAATAAAATAATAGAAACAAGGATTAAGAAAAAAACAAAACTTGTTCCACAACGAGGATGAAGAGTGGTGAACTTACGGGCATTTTCAACTGTAAGATCAAGACCAGCTTCAAATGTGGCAATGGATTTATGTTCAGCTCCGTGATACTGAAAAACACGGTAGACATCTTTCATAAACGAGATGCCCCAAATATATCCTACGAAGATAAAACCTTTAATAATCCCGTCCACAACGTGAAAAGCAAAACTATCCAAGGTCCAATCGTAACCTAAAAGTTCCCCTATCCAAAAAGCAGCGGTATGGGGAACAAAAACAAACAGAGCAATCCCAAAACTGAACGAGATCGCCATGGTAAAAAAAGTGGCCCAGTCCACTTTTTCTTTTTTCTTCTGAGAAGCTTCAAACTCCTCAATAGTTTTACCCTTTTTAAGGGCCTTTTCTCTTTCTTCTTCGGCCATCGCAATGTTCGCTGAATAGTTAAGAGAAACAACTCCATTGGCCATCGTCTCAACCAACATCAGAATTCCACGCAAAAATGGTTTTTTAAAGATATCGAGTTTTTTTGAAAGACCATACCACTGGTCTCTTCTTAAACGAATCGTGCCATCAGGTTTCCTTACGGCCACCACAAAAGCATTAGGAGATCTCATCATTACTCCTTCAATCACGGCCTGACCTCCAATAGAGGTAAACTGTTTTGAAAGAAGAAGAATGATACGTTTAAGAGTATTTTTCATTATGAATTTAATTTATCCAAGAACGATTGATTCGTTTTTGTATCTTTAATCCGTTCTAAAATGAATTCCATAGAATCCATCGTGTTCATCGGGTTAAGCACTCGACGAAGAACAAATACACGTTGAAGATCCTTATCGTTCATAAGAAGGTCTTCTTTACGAGTTGATGACTTGTTGATGTCTAAACATGGAAAAATTCGTTTTTCCATAAGTTTACGATCAAGCTGAATTTCTGAGTTACCAGTCCCTTTGAATTCTTCAAAGATAACTTCATCCATTCTTGAACCGGTATCAATGAGGGCCGTTGCGATGATAGTCAATGACCCACCATTTTCAATATTTCGGGCTGCCCCAAAGAATCTTTTTGGTTTATGAAGAGCATTTGAATCAACACCACCAGAAAGAATTTTTCCTGATGGAGGAACAACAGTGTTGTAAGCACGAGCAAGACGAGTGATTGAATCCAAAAGGATAACAACATTTTGTTTAGCTTCAACTAAACGTTTAGCCTTCTCAATAACCATCTCGGCCACTTGTACGTGACGAGTAGCTGGTTCATCAAAAGTTGAAGAAACAACTTCTGCACGAACGTTACGTTTCATATCAGTTACTTCTTCTGGTCTTTCATCAATCAAAAGAACAATCAGTTTTGTATCTGGGTGGTTATCAGAAATCGAGTTAGCGATGTCCTGCATAAGCATGGTTTTACCAGCTTTAGGAGGAGCAACGATCAAACAACGTTGACCAAAACCTTGAGGTACAAAAAGATCAATAATTCGTGTTGAATAATTATTTGGTTTAGCTTCAAGGTTTATTTTTTTATCTGGATAAAGCGGAGTTAAGTTGTCAAAAAGAACAGTAGAACGGTGTTGTTCAGGATCTCTGAAGTTAATGTGATTAACTTTAAGTAGGGCAAAATATCTTTCGCCCTCTTTCGGGGTTCTAATCTGACCTTCAATTGTATCACCTGTGCGAAGACCAAAACGTCTGATCTGAGAAGGAGAAACATATATATCATCCGCTCCAGGAAGATAATTATACGAAGGAGAGCGTAGGAAACCAAATCCATCTGGAAGAATTTCTAAAACGCCATCACCAAAAATCTCTTCATTGTCTTTAGATTTTTTGGTGAGGAGGGAGAAAATAAGTTCGTGTTTTTTTAATCCCGCCGCATTCTCAATCGTAGCCTCTTCGGCCATTTTGGTTAACTCTTCGATGTCTTTGTCACGCAGACCACTCAGATGCATTTTAACTCCACGGTAATGTTAAATAAATTTCTATGTTGTCGTTGTCGGCTCATAATTTAAATTTGGGGATTTAGTCTCTATAACGAGATTTAATATCGAGATATACCTGTTGATTCTTGTCTATCTTAACCTGAAAGATGCTAAAGTCAAAATCTTCTTTCATGAAAATAATTCTCTTAAGCTAGCAAACAAATCAAATAGTTAAGCATAGACACGTACGCATATTTTCCGCATACTGATTTCATGCGTAAAATTATCCACATTGATATGGACGCTTTTTTTGCCTCGGTTGAGATGCGAGACAATCCTTCTCTTCGAAATAAACCAATCGCTGTCGGTGGATCTTCTGAACACCGTGGAGTGTTATGTACGGCCAATTATGAGGCAAGAAAATTTGGTGTAAAATCGGCCATGCCATCAGGGCTTGCGCGAAGACTTTGTCCCAACTTGGTTCTAGTGCAACCTAATTTTAAAAAATATTCAGCAGCTTCAAAAGATGTTTTTAAAATCTTTCAAGATTACACGGATCTCATTGAACCACTCTCTTTAGATGAGGGTTATCTAGATGTGACGGCTTCAAGTGCTCACCGCAACTCCGCCTCTCTTATGGCCCAAGAAATTCGTTTACGGATTTCAAAAAAGCTTGAACTCACCGCCTCTGCCGGCATATCGTGTAATAAACTCTTAGCGAAAATGGCATGTGATTATAATAAACCTAATGGTCAATTCACCGTGGCACCTCACGAAGTAGAAGCCTTTATAAAAAGAGTTCCCATCGAAAAACTCTGGGGTATTGGTAAAGTCACAGCTAACAGGCTCCATCAATTGGAAATTAAAAATTGTGACGATCTTCAAAAATACTCCCGCCAAGATCTCATTCATTACATGGGAAAATTTGGCAACAACCTCTACGATTATTGCCGGGGAATTGATGAGCGTGAGGTTGAAAGTGAGTGGGAAAGAAAGTCCGTAGGTAATGAAGAAACTTTTAGGGAAGATGTCTCTGACCTAGGGGAAATGAAGATGATCACCCTACGCCTCGCCGCAGAGCTCAAAGAAACTCTTGAACAATATAAAGATCGCATCATCAAAAATCTTCACGTTAAAATTAAGTATTTTGATTTTAAACAAACGACCATTGAGAGGCAGATGAACTTTTCTGAACAAAGTTTTATGACACTTTTAGAAGAACGCTGGAATCAAGATCCTCGTCCAGTCAGACTTTTGGGAGTCGGAATTAAGTTTGTGGAAACTAAAAATGATCCTTTCCAACTTCCACTTTTGACGGAACTCGCCGTTTAAGTTACACCCACCTCATGAATGAATTCACTCTTCCCTCTGACCACGAACTTAATCTTAAAACCATTCTCGCTTTGGATTTTGGGGAAAAATATATTGGTGTCGCAAGTTTTTGTGTCAACCGCGATCCTTATCCCACTCCTTATGGAAGAATCGCAAATAAAGGTGAAGAGCACGTGATCAAAGAACTCAGGGCCATCGTGGAAAACGAATGTGTGGAGTTGATTGTGATTGGGCTACCTCACCTTATTGATGGAAAGAAGACTACGACCACGGCCAAGGCCCAAGTGTTTTTAGACATGATACACAAGCGTTTCACTCTATTAATAGAAGAACAAGATGAAACCCTTTCAACATTTGAGGCCGAATCTCGAATGAAAAACTCTCCTCGTTATAATTTCCAAGTAGATTACTCACAGATTGATGCCGTTGCTGCTTCTGTTATTTTAGAAGATTTTATTCGCCGCAAGAAGAGGAACTCTGCCTTATAATCAAATGATATAAGGAAAGATCATGATTAAAAAGACCGTACTATTCACTATCATTGTGGCTCCACTGTTGGCATTTATGCTTATTGGTGCCCACGTTACTTTCATTTTTAAACAAACTTATGATGGCCCGGATAAACTTTTTAAAGTTAAAAATGGCGATACGTTTGGAAAAATTAATCAGCGTCTTAGTGATGATGGGCTTATTTCCAACACTCGTGTGTTCCACTACTACTCTAAGTATCTTGGTGTGATGACAAAATTCCGTGCTGGAACTTTCACCATTCCCACTGGATCTAACATGTCGCAAGTTTTGGATACTCTGATTAATGGCCAGCCCAATCTTAAAAGTATCACCATTCCTGAAGGCAAAAACATGTATGAGATTGCTAAACTCATTGAAGCCGCAGAAATCACTTCAGCAGAAGAATTTCTTAAGGCGGTACAAGAGACAGATATCATCTCTCAGTTTAACATACAGGCCAAAACCCTTGAAGGTTACCTGTATCCTGAGACCTATCGTTTTGCCCCTGAAACTCCTGCTAAGACTGTAGTGAAAACAATGATTGATTTGTTTAATAAAAAAACTGAAGACATCGATTTCGGCCATCCTTTTTTAAATAAACATCAAGTCATAACCCTCGCTTCTTTAGTTGAAAAAGAAACAGGTGCTAAAATCGAACGTCCGGCCATCGCAGGAGTGTTTACGAACCGTCTGAAAAAAAGAATGAGACTTGAATCTGATCCTACGACTATCTATGGAATATGGAGCAGGTATCAAGGGAACATCAGAAAAGCAGATTTATTAGAATTCACTCCTTATAATACATACAAAATTCCTGCCCTTCCAGTGGGACCTATTTCTAACCCAAGTCTTGAGGCCATAAAAGCTGTTCTTAATCCTGAAGAACATGAGTTCATCTTTTTTGTGAGTAAAAATGATGGCACCCATGTTTTTTCAAAAAACTATAAAGACCATTCAAATGCGGTGAATGACTATCAAAAAAATTCGCGTGCAAGAAAAGGAAAAAGCTGGAGAGATCTAAAGCAATGAGGAACACTTCTCAGTAAAATTGGGGAAATTTAAATTCACTGTATAGTTATCGTTCCACATATATAGCGTAGAGGTCTTAACAGTTCTTAGATTATTGATATTCATCTGTAGAAAATAATGTTCCGACGGAAGATTACTTTCATAAGTTTGAATCTTTGCAAATTCATCCACCATCACCCCAAATGATTTACGTGGAAGATCCACTTCAAAGGTATACGAAGGGCCCCTATTTCGACCCAACTGCTGGATCCAATCAGAGATCTTTTTAAAACATTTTGGATAGGAAGTCGTTTCACGAGCATTACCATTTTCAACCATCTTCACGCCAAAAATGACGTAAGGTATTTTAGATTCTAAATGTGCTTCAAATTTAGTTTTTAAGATAGAAAAAAGATTTGTTGTCGAAATGATCTCCGAACGGGCCGTCTCTAGTGCGGTTAACTCCATGTCTTTTGAACATTCCTCATAATCTAATACATCGGTATCATAAATCGTTGGGGCACAGGCCATGTTCGTCACATGAAACATGTTACGAAGAGGCTGATTTAAAAGCTTTTCCTTCTTAAGGAACTCCTCATGAATTTTAGCATCACTGTCTTGTGAAACTAGTCCACGAACTTTACCCATGCTATCTATAACAGGAGCTCCCGTATTACTGTTTTGGAAAGGGCATCCAGAAAATAACATGTTTGGAGAAGACTCATTGGCCGCCAATGGATTGACATAACTGCCATGAAGAACTTTACAGCTTTTACGAGTCAGCAGGGCACTATAATCATCCACTTGATCCACAGACCATACCAACATTTCTTTTTTATCTGGCATTCCATCTCTACTAAAAACAGGACTTCTGCGGTTAAATACCGTGACATCGGTTTGTAGAAAACTGATGTCACTTCTCCATAAACTTGGATTTTTTAGTTCGGGGTCACGAGTTTCAATGCTGCTGGCCTGAAGGACTTTTTTACATCCCACTCTTTCAGCTTTTCGGCTAGAAGATCTAGGAAAGAAAAAGAACACATCCCCTCTGCAATCCTGACCATTTAAACGTAGAAGATTAGTAAGACAACTCGAACTCGTAGCAATGATATCGGGAGCAGTTAAAAATCCGGTACAAAACTTAGCTAAACCATTCTCAATAATGACAACTTTTGCAACTGTCGACGGACAAGGAAGCTTGTCATCACAAATGACTTCTTGTTTATCCAAAAAAAGTTCTTTATCCGTAATAAGATTTTCTTGAAAACGTTCAATGGATGTTTTTTTCTCTTCTGCTTTTTTGCCACAGCCAAAAGAAATGAAACATAGAAATAGAAACAAAGTGTGATCAAATATCATTAGTAATCGGCCCCAGACTTTCTTAAGTGAATCAATGGTTTTGATTCTGCATTAAAGATGTAAGAGGATTTAACTTCGGCAAAAATAAGCTCATGATCACCTGGCCGTGCAGAACCAATCATCTGGCACTCCATAGCAGATTTGGCCTGAGTAAGAAGAACTCCTCCATTTACGCCCATTTCATATGGAATCTCATTAAATGGATTATGATTTGGATCATAGCCTTTCCAGAAATGCTTTAAATAAGTTTTATCGTGATCACCAGCGACATTCACCGCAAATTTTTTTCCGGCCTTAATAAGATCATAGGCCGGTCTTCCTGGTTTAATGGCCAAGGCTATGATGAGAGGATTAAATGATATTTGTTGAACAAAACTTGCTAAGTACCCATCTATACTTTCGTCACCCTTAACGGCAACAATAAATAGCCCGGAAGGAATATTTCCAACGGCCTGAGCCACGCTGTCCTGCAGCATAAGTCCTCCATTTTTAAGGGTTAATTACGTCACAATATCGACCGTCGCTTATCTTTGTCAATGCAACCACTCTAATTCCTTCAAAAGCCAGGATATTTTTCAATTTACAGTCAAATATTGCCGATACAACAGATCACTTGAATGGAGCTACTACTCCATTTAAAATAAGAGAGCATTGAAAGTATCCCTAAAGAGGAGGACCTCCCGTGGACAAGAAAAAGATTGAGACTTATAAGCAGATGCTTCTTCGTCATCGTCAGCAAATTTTAAACATTGGACTTCTTAACAAGTCCGAGGATCTATATGTTTCCGAGGAGGATCTCTCGGATGAAACTGATTTAGCGACCTCATTGGTTCAACAGCAAATCAACTGCACGATTCGTGACCGCGAATTCCTAAAGCTTAAACGCATCGATGCGGCCATCGATCGAGTTAACGAAGGCACCTATGGACATTGTGAAGAATGCGATGAAGAAATTGCTCAAAAGCGCCTTGAAAACCAGCCATGGGCGGAACTTTGCATTCAGCATGCTGAAGAAAAAGAGCGTGAAGAAGCTCAAATCTTTCGTCAAGCCTAACCCAAACTAAACAGTATTTACTTAGGGCTCTTTCGGGGGCCCTTTGTCATAGTGACCAAACTTTCAACAGTTCTCAGAATTTCGACACCTTACCTCCCCCTCACGACCTAGATTTCATCCACTTAGAAACCTTTCATTGGCAAGAGACTTGCTTCATAGAATGTAAGGAAATGCAGGGCCCGTGCTCTTCATTCTTAACTGTGGTAAGGATAAGATAATGAAAAAAGATGCTCAAATTCTTCTTACACTTACATTGGGCCTAAACCTTTCATTGGGTTTTGCTGCTCCATTGGCCCCACCTTCATTAGCTTATGCAGCAGATCTTCTTCTTTCCCGTTTTGCTAGCTGGGGTATTGACCCGGACAAACACCTTGCAAGTATCAACCTTAAAGATTCATGGACTAAGTTCAGAAAAAATAAAGATGTGATTGTTGCTGTTATCGATACTGGTATCCAGGGTGACCATACATTTTTGGCCAATAACCTTCATGTTATGAGTGGTTCAAAATCAAATTCAAACTATGGTGTGGATTTCTCAAATCCTTCTAAAGTAACAAATTCTCCATATGACCAACATGGGCATGGGACTCACGTTTCTGGTATCATTAAATCAATCTTCCCTGAAGTTAAAATCCTTGCTCTTAAATATTACAATCCTAAAGCTTCTGGTCAGGCGAACCTAGATGCTACGATCAAAGCTTTAAAATATGCTGTTGAAAATAATGTTGATGTTATTAACTACTCAGGTGGCGGTCCAGAAGCTTCAGTTGAAGAACTAAGAGTTCTTAAAGCAGCTGAAAAAAAAGGTATCCTTGTAATCGCAGCTGCTGGTAACGAGAGATCAAATATTGATGACAAACGTCACGCTTATTACCCAGCATCTTACGGTCTTTCCAACATCATCACTGTTGGTGCTCATGATGATGCTTTAAATATCATCCCCTCTTCTAATTTCGGTAAAAACTCTGTTGAAATCGCAGCTCCAGGCCACCGGATTCGCTCAGCGATTCCAGGTAATGGTGCCGCTTATATGACAGGAACAAGCCAAGCGACAGCTTTTGTAACTGGTGTTGCTGCTCTGATTAAATCAAAGTACCCGAATATGAAATTTGACCAAGTTAAAAACATCATCTTAAGTTCTTCTCTTAAAGTTAAAAATTTTGAAGGCAGGATTCTTGGTGCTGGCAAACTTGATGCTGGTCGCGCCATTGAACTTGCTGACAGTGTTAATCAAAAACTTACATCTCCAGCTGTAGCTAACCGTTAATATTTCCTCTACAATGAACAGATGAAATCTTTTGTGCTCCCACATCTCACAACATTTATAGCAGGGGCCTTATACGCCTTGGCCTATCCCTCAGAATTTGGTGAAGGTTGGTTTCCCCTTCTTTTTATCGCTCTTCCTCTTTTTTTGTGGCGTCTTGAAGAGGCTCCCTTCAAAAGAAGTTTAGGCCTTATCTTCTTGTATAACTTAGGTCTGGGTACTGTTGGTTATTATTGGATACCCCACACACTGAGAGAATTTGGACAACTTCCTTATGTCATCTCCGTCGTTCTTGGGATCGCTTTTGCTCTTATTTTGCAACCTCATTGGTGGTTATATGCTCTTTTTAAAAGGAAACGACCCGATCTTAAATGGTTCTCTGAATCTGGAATTCTTCTCACCGCCATTTGCATGACCTTGCTTGAACGTTACTTTCCACAACAGTTTCCTTCTTATGTGGGAAGTCCATGGCTCCACCTTGCACCTTATTTAGGTCTGACTCCATGGTTTGGAGTGGTGGCATTTAGTTTTATGACTTTCTGGGTTTCATTAGAAGTTGTGGCCCAATTAAAACTCAAAAAACTTCGAATTCAAGTCTGGGTTGTTCTTGCTGGTTTTGTTATCTTAAACGCTGCCTCCCCCTTAAAAATGTCCTATGGAGATAAAAAATTATCAGTACGAGTGGTTCAACCCAATATAGGGAATTTTATTAAAATTTCCTCTGAACAAGGGGATGCGGCAGCATTTCAACAGATCAGCGATAGGTATTACGGTCTATCAACAACTCTAAATAATTTCAAACCAGAACTTATTGTCTGGCCTGAAACAGCTTATCCAAATTCTTTTTATGGAACTGATACACAGCTTGAGAGTGTCTTCACACGCATCATGCAAGACACCGGATCAGAGATGCTCATTGGTGGTTATGAAATGGATATCACCAAAGGGCCTGGAGATTTTATTGAATCTGTTTTTAATTCTTCGATTTTTATGAGTGATGGCCAATATAAAACGGCCTATCATAAAAATATCCTCATCCCATTTGGGGAAACTCTCCCTTTTGGTCCGTTCAATCGCCAAGTGATTTCCATTGTGCCGGCCATTTCTCTATTTGCACGAGGAGATAGTATTCCTTTGATGCAAACCAGAGATCAGTATCGTTTTGTTACCCCTATTTGTTATGAAATTCTTGAATCAAACTACATGCGAAGTTTACTAAACCGTCATGGAAAAAATCAATTTATCGTCAACCACACCAATGATTCTTGGTATGGTGATACGGCCGAACCTCTTCAACATTTATTTTTATCCAAATGGCGCGCTTTAGAATTTTTATTACCGATCGTTAGAAGTACTAATACCGGAATCACTTCTATTATTTACCCTGATGGTTCTGAGTCACCCAGACTTCCCATCGGAGCTGAAGACATTTTAGATGTTGAGATGCCACTCAGTTCAGGGGAAGAGACAAAGTATCAGCAGTGGGGAGTTCTACCCACACTACTGATGATGTTCATTTTTCTTTTAACTAGCTTATGGCGAGAGAAGAAGAAAATCCGGCCTTAAATAAATCATGGAGTCTTAAAACCCCTAGAAATTCTTCACCTAAAATAATAGGCACTACCGAAACTTGTTTCTGTGGTGTCTCCATCGCTTTAAGGGCCTCAAATGCCAGGATATTGGGAGCAAAAGAAAGAGGTTTTGCTGTCATGTGATCTTTGACAAGAGAATTTATGGCATCTTTACTCTTAGCAAAAGCTCGACGGATATCACCTTCAACCAAAATACCTTTTAGTTTTTTACCATCAACTACAGCACACATACCCACTGGTTTTTGAGTCATGGCAAGAATTGCTTCTTGAAGAGTTGAATTCTCATCCACAGAAGGGCAATCATTTTTACTGATCATAAGTCTTTCAACTGTTAGTGAAAGTGATTTGCCTAGAAGTCCCGCTGGATGATTAACTGCAAATTTTTCTTTCGAAACACCTAAAACGTTTTCATAAAGTACTGCCATAGCATCACCCAAAGCGAGAGCGACTGTTGTACTCGTTGTTGGTGCTAAATCGTTAATACAGGCCTCTTTTTCAACCGATGCATCTAAAACAATTCCTGATTTTTGAGCAATTGGAGAATTGGTATTACCTACTAACGCGATGACTCTTTCTTTTGGTACAGAAACATAAGGAAGCATGGCCAGAAGTTCTTCTGTAGTGCCTGACTTACTTATTAACACGATGGCATCAAACTTCGTCACTCGTCCTAAATCTCCGTGCATGGCCTCGGTTGGATGAAGAAAAAACGAAGGTAAACCAAGAGAGGAAAATGTTGACGCAATTTTCTGAGAGATAAGACCTGATTTTCCCACTCCTGAGATTATCAAACTTCCGCCCGTATGGGCGAGGATTTCAAAAAGAGTAACAAGCTTTTCGGCTTCTTTGGCCTCAAAACGGGAAGCCGTTCGTTTCAAAGCTTCAGCTTCAGTGATTAATACTTGGGTAAAGAGGTTTTTATGATCCATAGGCCCTTCCAATGATTTCTTTTTATTTGAATCATTGATAACATAAAAGTCATGAAATTTTATCCTTTAATTATTATGACGCTCTTTCTTGGCAGCTGTGCGAACTACGAAAAATTCCGCCAAATCACTGAAGAACTAGAGATCCCAACAAAAATATATAAAGCCGATTATAACCAGACATGGCAGGCCGTGATCCAGGTTATGAGAAAATATGATATTGCACAACAAAACCAAGAAGCTGGTTTTATTAAAACCCGCTGGATGGATAATACCCTGGAAGTAAATTTTGCTGATTCTTTTGGCTCATCAGATGCTGTAAAGGCCGCAAAATACAAACTTGTGGTAAACGTTGTTAAGGGGTTTAGGGCATCACGAGAAGTGACAAAAGTGACCGTCTATAAACGCCAGCTCATGGAACAAGACTTCCTTCAAGGTTGGAAAGAAGTACCAACGGATTCGATCATTGAAAAAACGCTACTCTACCGCATAGAAAGACTTATTGCCACCGACAACCGCCTAAAAGATATTGATAAGGCCCGTGAAAAAGAACAACTTGAGGGGAGTGGTCTTTAGATCTTCTTAGACGATAACTGAGCAAGGTTAGACCAAAATTTTCTTCTCTGTTCTGCTGAGTTAGGTGAAATTTTACCCGTAATTTTTTCCAAAGAATAATCTAGGTCTTCAACCAAATCTGCATACTTTGCTTTCTGAATCAGTTTTGCAAGAGGTTTTGTGGCCTTCTCAAAACGTACATCCCCTACCGTTCGGATAATACTTCTTACGATGGATGTTCGCTTACGTTGACCTGCCTCACCACTGTAATTAGATTTATCATACATCATGCTCCAGACTTGAGGGGCCAGGGGTTTGATTTGTAATTGAGAAATGTTATCGAGGGCCTGAACCCTGACAATTAGTGAGGGGTCTTTTAACGCTTTAGCGTAGACTGCGTGATACTCATGTTGTTTTAAACCTAAAAGAGCTTTGAGTGAAGCCACTCTCATCATCCAATGAGGATGGTCAGCAAATTTGGAGATAAAAGGAGCTGCCTTTTTGCCCATGACTTGTCCCATTAACATGGTGGCCTGCCAACGATTTTGCTCGGGGTACTTAGCTTCTTTCATAACCTTAATCAGAATGGGCACTGCTTTATGTTGATGTTTGAGCGTATTTCGTTTGAGCATGGCCGAAAGCCCAGGAGTCTTTGCATCCATTTCAAACATTTTTTCTAAACGTTCTAGGCTTACAAGATCTTCTTTTACCACAGATTTTGAAGTTGTTATTGGAGCCGCTAAAGCAGATCCTGATAAAGTCAAAACTAAAACACTCATGTAAAGCTTCATGCTTACCCCAACATTTTTTCAAATTCCGAAAGAAGATCTTCAGGAGTCTTTTCTGATTTTGATTTAGTTTCTTCTGTATTTTCTGAAGTGGCCACAATCTCGGCTTCAGGTTCTTGAGCTGGGGACGGCTCTTCCACAGGTGCCCTCGCCTCGATCTCTTCTGGAGCGCTCAACATATCCTCTAGTGCCCTATTCTCTTCTAAGTTAGGAGCTACAGGCTGACCCAGATCCGCTAAAATATCAGAAACATCCGCTGCTTGAGGTGTCGGTAATGATCCACCTTGTGCTGCTAGTGAACGTTTCAGTTGTTCATTTTCTTGCTGAAGACGTTTTAAATTTGCCAGATCATCTGCGATGATTTCAAATTCTTTTAAACGGTCTCTAAGATCATCACGCTCTTTACTGAGCATGCTGAGTTCATTTTTAAGACCCTCATCACCACCGGCACCATTTCGAGACTGAGCAAGTAAAGCTTCCAGTTCTTTTATCTTGGCCTCTAACGTGGCTATGGTATTTAAATGCTGACTGTTTTTACTTTCAAATTCACGTTGTGCATTTTGAAGTGTGGCCATTTGCGATTCAAGAACAGAGATATGTGCTTTCTTTTGATTCAATTCTTCCATCAGTGCTGTGGAGGGTGCTCCACTCATGGCCATGTTATCTCCCCCCATCAAATGACCAAGAGGCATAACAGAAGGAATACCATTAACCTCTAGGCCACCACCACGAAATAGAGATGATTTTAACGAGGTTGAGTTTTGAATAATTGAATCGAGATAACTTTTAACAACGTTGGCCGGTATGGCGTGTTTTAAATTGTGATATTTTCTGCGATTTGAATACCATAACCAGAGAAAAAGTGTACAAATGATAATTAAAAATCCGAACTGAATCGTAAGAATTTCTAACCCAAATTTATCTACATTATTAATTAAAGAATCGAACACAACCCCTCCATGGATATGAGTTCCGAAGGCTACTAAAAAGCTACCTTCAGTTCATTATCTAACCCATGGGAATTCTTGTCAAAGCAAAGCTAACTTTACCTATTAAGTATCTTCTTAAGTGAAGAGTAGAGGGTGGGATCCGCGGTTAAAATAGAAGAGCAAAACGCATGATAGGTACCACCTTGCATATCAGATATTTTGACTCCAGCTTCTTGACAGATAAGTCCTGCGGCTGCGACATCCCATGGTTTTAAATTATATTCCCAATAGGCATCCAACATTCCGGCCGCAACATAACTCATCTCAAGGGCAGCACTTCCAAATCTTCTCATGGCCCTGACTTCAGGAAAGCTTTTTAGTAAGTCTTTTTCTACTCGTTTACTTGAAAGATTGGCCGACAGAAGAGCTTCTTTAAAAATCTTCTTTTTGCCATTCACCTTTAAACGAACTTTGACTTTTTTATCACCTATCAAGCGAACAAGGTAAGCACCCTTGCCTTTAACGGCATAAAAAAGCTCGCAGCTCACGGGATTATAAACCACACCCACCAGGGTCTCACTTCCCTTGTTCATGGCAAGGCTCACACAAAAGAAAGGAACCTTATTAAAAAAATTATTTGTTCCATCCAAGGGATCGATTAACCAAAGATACTGATCATCTTTAACACCTAAAAGTTTTAGCTCTTTAGCAAAAGCATCTTCTTCAGAAAGAATGAAATGATCAGGGTAAGACTGCTTAATTTTTTTCATCACGTGGGCTTCTGAAAGGATATCCGCTTCAGTGGCAAGCCCTTGGCTACCCTTATCTAAAATTTTGAGTGGAGTCTTATAGGACTTAATCAGATGAGAATTGAGAATGTCACCACACTCAAAAGCCCATTCAATCATTTGTTCTAAAACTTTATTAAGGGATATGGTCTTCGTCTTTTTCATCTATCATTTGCTCTAAGGTTTGAACTTCTTCTTCCGTTAACTTCTCAACGGGTACAGTATAAGATTCATTCAACCATTGCCCTAAGTCAATAAGCCGACACTTTTCACAACAAAAAGGACGAAACTCTGAAGAATAGTAGTTAAACTTTTTTTTACAACGAGGACATGTAACTTCAAGATTTTTCATGGATAAACTTTGCTTCTTAATTTTTTAAAGAGATTTAAAACATTTTGTTCTCGTTTTAACTCATGATCATCGACTCGATCAATTAAAAAAGGACCTCTAACACTATTAGACCCAAATATCATATCGGCTTTGTATACTTGGAGCAAAGTGGACTCAGTCTCAGTGACTTCTTCAAAAAACTCTGAACTGGCCTCTAATATTTTTTTTCTCATCACGCCTTCAAGAACATGGGGACCCAAAGGTGCAGTATAAAGTTTTTTATTCCTAACAATAAAGATATTGGCCACCGATGATTCTAGAACTGTATCCATACCTGATAAAAAAAGAAGATCATCATCTCCTTCTTTTAGGTACATCTTTTGTAACAAGATGTTTTCGAGGTAATTTCCAGACTTTAAAAAACTTGGCCACCAGTAAGGTCGACTCGGTGCCGGACATGTACGCAGCTTAAAACTTTGTTCACTAAATGTTAAAGGATCAATCAAAGATGAATGCACATGAATCTTAAGATCAGAAACAGAGATGAGGCGGCCACGACTTAATCCCCTACTTCCTTCCAAATATACCGTGAGACGAATAATCTTATTTCCACTCTCATTCTCAAGTCGTACTTCGATGAGATTTTTGAAAAGAATTGACCATTCCTGACTTTCATTAAAAGGTCCATAGAGATATTCTATCCCACGTCTCAGTCGGTCAAAATGCTCATCCCAATCACAAAGAAGATTATCTTTCATCCTCATTGTTGTGAAAATCGATTCACCGTAGAGAAAAGCACGATTTAGAGATTCAGTCATATTGGCCAGCTCCGAGTGATCATGATAGCGTTGATCAGGAGTTTCAAACCAGTACTATTTATGATGCAGCTAACAATCATTGGCTTCGGCAATCAGGCTCGCGCCTGGGCACAAAACTTAAAAGATTCTGGCTTTCCCTTAAGAGTTGCTCTGAGGGCAGGCAGTTCATCATTTCAAAAAGCTCGAGAGATGGGTTTTGAAGTCGTTGAGATTGGGCATGCTGATTTTTATCAAGGGGGGGCTTTCGCTCTTTTAACTCCGGATGATTCCCACCATACTTTTTTAGAAGAGTTTGCAACAAAACTTAACCCACAAAGTATCATTCTATATGCTCACGGGTTTTCATTAGGAAAATATGAGTTTGAAAAAACATATCCAAAACTCAGGCATATACTTTTTGCTCCTAAATCCATCGGGTCAGAACTTCGACGTCAATATGAGCTTAAAGGTAAATTGGGTGCCGTGTATTCATTAGAACATCTCAGTGATCACAAAAAAGAAGTTGAAGACTGGTTGTTTGAATTGGCCAGAAGTCTAGGCATTAACCTTGGGCCATATAAAACAAGTTTTAAAAAAGAGACACAAGCCGATCTTTATTCAGAACAGGGGCTTCTTTGCTCCATCGTCCCCTATACCGCCGGGGAAATGTTCAAACATCTAGTGGAAGCGGGGGTGGAGCCAGAACTTGCTTATTTTGAATGTTGGCACGAACTTAAACTCATTGTGAATGCGATGGTTGATAAAGGACCTGAGGGTTTTTATGACCTCATTAGTCCTAATGCTTTGATTGGTTCAGAAAAAGGTTTTAAAAGGCTTTTTAATGATGATTTTAAACAACGTTTAAAAAGTCTTCTTACTGAAATTCAAAATGGCTCCTTTGATCAAGAAATCGAAACAGTGGATATTCCTGAACTTCGTCATCGAATAAAATCTCGTTGGGCAGCCTCTCCATTAATGAAAACCTTTAATCAAATCAATGTGGATAAAACATGAAAAAGCTTAATGTCCGTGACATCAGAAAAAGTAAAAATGGAAAACTTCAGGTTCTTACCTGTTATGATTTTCAAACTGCTTCCATGCTTAATCAAACAACTCTGGATATGATCCTAGTGGGAGATAGCTTAGGTAACGTGATGCTGGGTTATGACACTACAGTTGAAGTCAGTCTAAAGGAAATGGAGATTTTTTCTAAAGCCGTCCGCCGAGGTGCCCCAGATAAGTTTATGATTGTGGATCTGCCTTTTGGTAGTTATTCCACCATCTCTCAAGGCATTTTTTCTGCCACAAAACTTTTTCAACAAACAAAAGCTGAGGCCGTAAAACTTGAAGGAGCCTTTCCCTATCAGTTAAAAATGATTGAACGCCTCACTCAAACAGGCATTCCTGTCATGGGACATATTGGTTTAGTTCCTCAGTCCGTGCATCAACTTGGTGGATATTATGTCCATGGAAAAAATTATGAATCAGCGAAACGAATTATGCAAGAAGCTAAAGCCTTGGAAGCGGCCGGCGTTTTTTCCGTCGTTTTAGAATGTGTGGAAGAAGGCCTTGCCACTCAAATCACTCAGGCCCTCTCTATTCCTACTATCGGTATTGGTTCTGGGCGCAAAACTGACGGACAAGTTTTAGTGATCAATGATCTTTTAAAAATGGGGCCAAACACTCCTCCTAAGTTTTGCACCCCCATTGCAGATTTATTTCAGGTGAAAAATGACCTCATTAATCAATATTTAGAAGATCAGAGAAAGTAAGATGCAGGGGCTTGTCACCATTGATTTCGGAAACTCACACCCTCATGCAGGCATTTTCCAAAAGCTTGGTAGTCGTTGGTCACTGATTAAAGTTGTGCCTTTTAAAGAGTTACAACTTTTTTTAATTCAGCTTTTCATGAATCCAAGTAATACCTCCATCGTTTTATGTGATGTCAAACCTCGTGAGGAAGAAATTGAAGGATTAGTTGAACAGGGTTTTCTTATTACGAGACTTAAACAGTACTGGAAAGGCCAACGTTTTGCGGGCATGCCTGTTCATTATGCTAATACTCTTGGTGAAGATAGATTAGTTGAAGCATTTTATTGTTATAAAAAAGATAAAACACCCACTCTTCTTATTGATGCTGGCACTTTTGTCACTATGGATGTGATAAATGCAGATGGATTCATGGGAGGATACATCATTCCAGGAACAGAAGCCTATTTTGAATCTTATTTAAAAGGTGAACAACTTAAAGATGTGGATCTTGTTCCATACTCAAATCAAAAACTCCCCCAAAAGACAGCTGACGCCATGGCCGGAAGTTATCAGGCTTTTGCTGCGCTGGCCAAACAACTTATTCAGGAACACGATCTTAAAAAAGTTGTTTTAACTGGTGGAAAAGGAGCTTTTTGGGAAGTTTTTTTCACATTTAAGTCAGGAACGGTAGTTGTAGAGTCAGAGCCACATTTGATACACTTGGCCCTCCAATATTGGATGACAACACAGATTGAACCGCTATGAATTACCTTCTTGCCGTTACCGGATCGATTGCTAGCTACAAAAGCTTTGATGTTGCACGCCAGTTAGTAAAAAATGGTCATCATGTAAAAGTGATTCTCACTTCCGGCGCACTGGAGTTTATCAAACCAGAAACTTTTCGTTACCTTGGAATCGAGGCCACTTATTTGCCTCAAGATGATTTTAAACCCGAACATCTCCAGTTAAAAGAAACCGTTCTACATATTGAACTGGCCAAGTGGGCCGATAAATTAATTATCGCTCCTTTAAGTGCGAACACCCTTAACCGCCTGGCACTTGGTTTAAATAATGATCTTCTAGGAAGTGTCTTTCTAGCTTTTGCACAAAAACCCATTCTCCTTTTTCCTGCCATGAACACGCACATGTGGGACAACGCCAGGGTGCAAGAACATGTAGAAAAACTTAAACAACAATTTCGAATTGGATTCATCAATCCTGTTTCAGGACTACTTGCGTGCGGAGACATCGGCTCAGGAAAATTTCCTGACGTGAGTGCAGTAGTAGACCTCATTGAAACCTTTGAGCCCCTCAAAAAAATGGCAAAAAAAGTTATCATCACCGCTGGTGCTACGGCTGCACCTTTGGATCCTGTCCGATATATGACTAATCCATCCAGCGGAAAAATGGGTATGGCCATTGCTGGTTCTTTTTTAAAGGCCGGTTATGATGTCACCGTTCTTGCTGGCCATCAGTGTTTGCCAGAGATTGAAAACTTTAAAGGTCATCCTCATTTTAAATTGGAAAAAACTGCCACGACCGAACTCATGAAACAAGCGGCCATGCGTTTATTTCCTGAAGCTGATTTGTATATCTCCACTGGTGCCATTGCCGACATTGAATTTGATGCTGTTCATACAAAGATAAAAAAAGAGGCCATGGGCCAGAGCCTTCCTTTTCATCAAGCGGCCGACATCTTAAAGGAAATTTTAAAGCTTCAAAAACCACATCAAAAAGTTGTGAGTTTTGCCGCTGAAACTGAGACCACGTCAGAAGTTTTCACAGAAAAGATGAATCGTAAACCCGTGGATCTGATGATTGGAAATAAAGTCGCCAATGGACTTATTGGCCAAGCTCAAGTTGAAGGTTTTCAAAGTCATGATGGCCAATACTTTGTTGTTCAAAAAAATTCCATAAAGGGTCCCATCAGTTTAACAAAAAAAGCGTTAGGTCTTAAACTTGTTGAATGGTTTGAAGGACAACCTTCATGGTAAAATTGATAACATCGACACAAGAGTTACTAAAGACAAGATCAGCTGAAACAGAAGTGATCGGTTTTGTGCCCACCATGGGCAATCTCCACGCTGGCCATATCTCACTACTAGAAGCTGCCCTAAAAGATTTTGATCATGTTTATTTTTCGATCTTTGTGAATCCCACTCAGTTTGGCCCAAATGAAGATTTTAACCAATACCCAAGAACTTTAGAAAAAGATCTCAAACTTATTGAAGACTTATTAATAAATTATCCTGGCAAAGAGGTCGTGGTTTATTCCCCTAAACATCCGCAGGAAGTTTATACTGATGATATTAAAAATCGAGTGATCAGTGTAAAAGGCCTTAAAGACATTATTGAAGGTGCGATTCGACCTGGACATTTTGACGGTGTGGCCACTGTGGTCTTCAGACTTTTTGAGCTGGTGAAACCTTACAAAACCTATTTTGGACTTAAAGACTATCAACAGTTTTTAGTCATCAAAAAAATGATTCAGGATTTAAATCTACCCATAATGATTCAAGGTATGCCTATCATTCGTGAACCTACCGGCCTTGCTTTATCAAGCCGCAATCAGTACCTTAGCCCCCAACAAAAAGAAAAGTCGCTGCTCCTTAATTATGGGCTTAAACAAATTGAAGATACTTTAGCGGGAGATAAACTAAATATTCCCGTTGCAAGAGAGCTTATCACGAAATTAAAAAATGATTGCAACTGGAACTACCTTGAACTTAGAGATGCTGACACCCTAGATGAAGATCTTTCATCATCTTCAAAAGTCACTATACTCGGCGTTTACCAATTAGGAACGACACGTCTTTTGGATAACCGTCAAATGGAACTTAAATGAATCATGATGATTACAAATTACCTCTTGGACAAAAAGCTTCATTGGTCTCCATGGTGTGTGATAAGTTTGAAAGTCACTCCACTGCTATTGAAACCAATACCTCATTAAAAGAACTCAGAGAGTTACTTCGCACCCTAGGGATAGTCGGAGGTGAAGAATACGTTCAAAATAAAAAACAAATTGATTCTGCTACGATGTTAGGGGCCGGAAAGCTGGAAGAGATCGCCGATGATGCCCGTGCTGAAGGTTCAAGCCTTTTGGTTTTTGATTTTGAACTCACGGCTTCTCAGATCAGAAATATTAAAGAGATCACTAAACTTGAAGTTGTCGATAGAAATACAGTCATTCTTGAGATTTTCGCTCATCACGCTAGAACCAAAGAGGCGAAGATTCAAATCGAAATCTCCCGGCTTCAATACCTTCTACCACGCCTCACATCCATGTGGGGTCACTTTTCGAAACAACGTGGCGGTGGTATGGCCGTTGGTGGTGAAGGTGAGCAACAACTTGAGCTTGATAGACGGATGGTGCGTGAGCGTATAGAGCACTATAAAAAGCAACTGGAAGAAGTTCAAAAGTCTCGTGAGCAACAAAGAAAAAAAAGACAAAACCAGGCAGTAACTGCGGCGTTGGTGGGTTATACTAACGCCGGTAAATCATCTTTAATGAACCGTTTATGTAAAGTGAACGTTCTAGAAGAAAACAAACTTTTTGCGACCCTTGACTCTACCTTCAGAACACTTAACCCTGATTCAAAACCACCCATGATCATGATTGATACAGTGGGGTTCATTTCTAATTTACCTAATACACTCATCCAGGGTTTTAAAACCACACTTGAATCGGCCCTGGAAGCTGATCTACTTCTGGTTGTCTGTGACATCTCCGACCCTAACTATCAAAAGCATCTTAAAGTCACACAAGAAGTTCTTAAAGAACTTAAGATTGAAGACAAACAACAGATCATTGTATTCAACAAAAAGGATCTACTCAATGATCCGGTACGTGCTCGTATCATCATGAGAAATTATCCAAACTCATTTTTAGTCTCTTCCTACAATGAAGAAGATATGAGTAATCTTAGAAATTTTGTCATCAATTATTTTCTTGCGAAACAAGATCACTATGATCTTTTTGTTCCTTATGAAATGGGTGAAGCCCATTCTAGAATTCGTGCCAACGCAAATATCCTAAATAATATTTCACATGAGCAAGGAATTTTTTACCGAATTCGTATACCTGACTTTATTTTTCAACAGTTAGGATTAAATGCATTTATCCTTGGTCCTACGGAAGCAAAAGAGTGGGAAGAAATAAAAAATTCACTTTAAAATTTTGCTTGTATCTATGTCAAAAAAAATTTACGCTTTATCCCCAAAATGAAAAAAACTCGTGTAATCAAAAGAAAAAGCAGCCTAAAAACGCGTTGGAGTCAACGTGAGGGTAGCTTAAAAGAAAAAAATTTAAACCTCGCTCATCCAGTGGTGAAGGCTTCTTATGTCTGGTCAATTATTTCAGATCAACTCTGTGATGTTTTAGGATCAGCTGTTCATCATCAGTGGTTCAAACAAGTCAAACCCTTAGTTATCTCTCATAACGTTCTTATACTTGAAGTCCCTAATCATTTTAATGCTCAATGGATTCACACTCATTATCATGAACTTGTCGATGTGCTTTTATCTGTGATGGATAAAAAATTAAGTAGTTTTTTTGTCTCTCAATCAGAAAGACATGTTGCACCGAAGATGATTGGCCGAGGACCATCAGAAAGCACCGCTCCTGAAATAAAGCGTCAAAACGAAGACGAGAAAACTTAAGCTTAGTCCAACGATAAGGACGATTTTATCTTTTTCCATGCCTTCATTATAAAGCTAATAAGAAATTAAACCAATACACTAACTGAGTTCACCCAAAAAATGCTGAAGCTGCCCATGAACCTTAAAAGGGTCCAATGGTTTTTTTAATTCACCTATTTTATGGGAAATAAAGCCTAATTCTGGTGCCGATCCGATAAGAATAAATGGAACCGTTTTAAATTTTTCATATTGCCTCTGAAAGGCCTCTATGCCCTCTAGTGCTGTCTGAGCGTCAAGTATGATCACTTGAGGCTTAAGATCCTCCACCAAATAATCAAAGTTCTCGACAGAGCTAAGGCCATAAAATGGCAAAGATTTTTGTTTAAAGACTTTCTCGATGAGTTTCGTAGAAAACTCATTTTTATCAATCCATAGAACTAGACCCATGACTCTTCATCCTTTGACAAACATAACTCAGGATGTCTACCATCGGGGCATGGAAAATGAAAAGCTTAAAATCCAAGTTCTCGATGTGAGCTCAAATCAAGTGCTCTTTGAATGCTCTCTGGAGGATTCACAAAAAGCTTATGTTTTCGCCGGTGAAATGGAAGATATTGGTTTGCACGTAAAAGTTTTGAACCCAACTTTGGCCGAGACTCTTACCAACTCACTTGGCCTTTCTCATGAAAAGACCTTGGAATATTTTAAAAGCATGGATCACGAGCTTGAAGAACACGAAGGCTCTTGTTGCGTCGATAATTCTGCCAAATAATTTTTAAACTCAAATGTGTTGGGTCTAAATACGAAAAACTGACAAGCTAAAATCGGTGCCCATAATGCGCAAAAAGAGACAATGGAGTAGTCGAATAGCCAAATGAATTCTCATACTCCCGATCAAAGACATTTAAAAGCTGAAACCCCACTTCATCTTTAGTAAATGAGTACTTACATCCTAGATCCAGTATTTCATAACTGGAGAGCTTCACAAAACGATCCTGAACCCTGGGATCAAGATCAAGTCTTGACCCCATCCATTTCCCTTTGGCAGAAATTTCAAAAGACGCTGTCATGAAATAAATCAATTGTAATTGGGCCGAATTCTGAGGACGTCTTAATATTTTTGTCTCTTCATCTTTAAAGGTCTGATGAGTAAAACTCGGGGCAATTTGAAAATCTTGACCTTTGATGGTGCTACTTAATTCAACCCCTTCAACAATAAAGTTACCTTGATTCTGAAATCCTTGGGCCACATTATAAACGATCAAATCGTTTAGACTATTCTGAAATACAGAGACCTCAAAATATTCCGTTTTACCTGTGAGTTCTAGGCCATGATTTTTTTCTGGCACTAAATCCCTGTTCCCAACGGCAAAACCAAAAGATGCTGGGCCATAAAGTTGATAAAGAGACGGGGCCTTAAAGCCTTGTGAGTACTGGAGCCCTAATTCACTTTTATTTTTATATAAAGCGATCCCTGCTGAACTTGTATCAAATCGACCGTACTTCGAATGCTGTTCGCTTCGAAGTCCCAACTGATACTTAATAATTTCTTGTTTATAAAAACTCTGTATAAATAATGATTTCAGATCACTTTCTTTCTTAATTGTCTTTAGATCAAGGTCTTCACGCTCATTTCCTAATCCTGAAAGAATGTGCCAGTCCGAAGAATGATCATACTGATAAAGAAGTTCATGCTGATAAAGGTCACCTTCAAACTGAGTCAATCCTTGCCCAAGCATCCTTATGGCACGTTGGTGACGACTTAAACCATTTCGAAGCGAGAATGAGGACTTTTCATTAAGTTCATAGTTTGTCTTCTGCTGCAGAATATACTGATCATTTACACTGTGATCTTTTGTATTCTCAGTAATCCCACCATCCAACTCATTTTTTCCATGTAAATATGAGGCCAAAAGCTCACTACTCCATTTAGGGTTCCAATGGTGGGCAGAGGAAGAAGTAACCTGAGTAATATCCGCAGCATCACGTTCACGGGCCCTAAATCGTTTGTCGTTTAAACGGGAAAGTCCATCACTATGAAAACGTGTGGCCGTGAGAGTTCCGTGATGATTTTTGTTTTTCCAGTCTGAAGACAATGATGAGTCGATAGTTCCAAAACTCCCACCATTTATTTCTAATCTTGTATCAGGGGCATTTTCACCTTTTCTTGTTTTCATCTCGACCTGACCACCTAAAGCATCCGAGCCATAAAGCACTGCTTGAGGACCCTTATGAACATCTATCTCTGCTAGAAATGGTGATGTAAAAAAAGAAGAATCAAACTGACGGTCATTATTAGAGGGATCATTAAGTTTTAGCCCATCCAATGTAAATGAAACATGTCTGCTCTCAGTGCCTCTAATAAAATAGGAAACTCTTCCTCCCGGGCCACCATCTTGAACAGTCATTGTTCCAGACACACTTTCTAACAAAGTGGTGATAGTTGCGTCTTTTTTTTCTTCCAGGGAAATTTTTTTGGAGCTACTAAAACTAAAGGCCGAAACATTTTTAGTCGCTTTAACTTCAATAGGGGCCAAAATATCTTCGGCAAAAAGCTGATGGGATAAAAAAAGCAATAACCACATTAAGCATACAGACATACATATTCCTCCTCGGGATGTCTTTGCTCCTCAAAATGTCGTATCTGACTTCCATTTCTGGTCACAGTTGCGGGACAGTGTTGGATTTACACCAAACTTCCGAGATAAAGGGAGATGTGGTAGGAACTTAACGCAGTTTTTTAGATAATGCAAAAGATTAGGTAAATGCCCATCGTTACAAAACTAGCTTATAAATGCCCCTGCATTCGCAGGGACATTTATATAGATAAAGATTGTTATTTTAAGCTGATTCTTCGATTTCATCCGCGGCCGCTTCTTCATCACGGATTTTTTTTCGGATTTCAATGTTTTTCGGATTATCCGAAGGATCTGTGTGGAGTTTGTTTTTCCAGTGGTCTTTTTGTTTTTCCACCTGGCGTTCGATCTTCTCGATAACAATGTCTAAAGATTTATACATGTTATCCGAACTCGCTTTTGCAAAAAAATCGAACTTAGGACCATGGACCTTAATATCTGCCCAATGTTGGTTTTCGTGGACCCAGCACACCCATTGAACATGAATGTCACCATTAAAATACTTTTCTAATTTTTCAGATTTTTCACGAATGCGCTCATCAAGCGCTGGCGTGTGGTCAAGATGCTTAAAGGAAATTTTCAATTTCATAATACGTGCCTCAAAAAGTTAGTAATCGGCCACTGAAAACTCTCTCTAACTCGCTTTACGACATTAATACCTCCTCGTAAGGGTTACTTCTTTCGTTTAGAAGATGGGGCGATTCCCATCATCTCACGGTACTTGGCGACAGTACGGCGGGCGACAATAATATCTCTGGTGCTTAAGAGTTCCGAAATCTTCTGATCTGAGAGCGGCCGTTTAGGGTCTTCATTCCCGATCATTTCTTTAATTTTGAGCTTTAAGCTTTCTCCAGCAATATCTATCCCACCATTTTTACCACCAATACCGGCGTTAAAAAAATACTTAAGTTCAAAGGTTCCAATTGGTGTATGCATGAACTTGTTTGTTGTTACACGAGAAACTGTTGATTCATGCATACCAATTTCATTAGCAATATCTTTTAAAATCATTGGTTTTAATGATGCCGGACCTTTTTTAAAAAACTCTTGCTGTGTGCGAACAATTGAGTTGGCCACTTTATAAATTGTTTTTTGTCTGTTATCGATGGATTTAATTAACCACAGGGCCGCACGAAGTTTGTCTTGAACAAACTCTTTGGCCTCAGCGTTCTCTTGGCCGCTCTTAATCAAGGATTTGTAAAGGTTAGAAACACGCAGACGAGGAACCCCTTCATCATTCACCTGAACAACGAATTCACCACCCACTTCGGCCACAAAGATATCAGGGACAACATATTGAGTCTCCTCTGCTGACACTAGACGGCCTGGTTTGGGATTAAGACCCATGATGATGAGTTCTGCGTCTTTAACCTTATCTTTCGAAACACCAAAATCTTTAGAAATTTTGTTATAATCTTTTTTCTGTAAGTCATGTAAATTTCTTTCAATAATCAATTCAACCAGAGGGGATCTCTCGGCCAACAAACGGGCCTGAATACCTAGACATTCCTCAAGAGTTTGTGAGCCACATCCTACTGGGTCCAGGTTCTGAATAAGCTTAAGAATATGAAGAGCATCTTCTCTTTCAACTTGATATTTTCCGATCACTTCATCTACTGGAACTTCCAGATATCCGTCATCATCAATGTTATGTATATAGGCCAGTGCCAGATTTAATTCATCAGTCGACAAACTCTCCATGCGCAACTGCCATTCTAAGTGCTCTTGAAGACTTTGGCTTTTTGAAACCATGTTTTCATAACTAGGCATATCATCTGGAGAAAGATTCTCTTTCATATTCGGAGACGACGACGACGAACTATTAAATGATTCTGTGTATGATTCCCAATCAAAAGTCTCTTTTGAGCCTTCAATCAGTTCTGGCCCTGAAAAGTTTTCCGCAGTGGCTTCCTGGACTTCTATTTCTTCACGTGAAGTTTCTTCTCCGATAGAATCCATTTCATTATCAATTTCTTCAAGCATAGGATTTTCAACCATTTCTTGAGAAATGAGAGTTGTCATCTCTAGATGGGTGAGAGTCAGAAGCTTGATGGCTTGCTGAAGCTGAGGCGTGATCATTAGGCTTTGAGATTGTCTCAGCCCCTGATGCATTTTAATCGCCATAAATAATTCCCCTACATCTTAAATTCTTCCCCTAAGTAAAACTTACGGGCGGTTTCATTATTGATGATCTCATCCGGTGTCCCACTCACAAGCAACTCACCACGGCTCATGATATAGGCCCGGTCTACAATACCGAGAGTCTCGCGCACATTATGATCAGTGATGAGTACTCCGATATTTTTTTGCTTAAGCCTTTTAATGATTTGCTGGATATCACTCACAGCAAGTGGATCTACTCCGGCAAAAGGTTCATCAAGCAAAACAAACTTCGGATCTAGAGCGAGGGCCCTAGCAATCTCAACCCTTCTTCTTTCTCCCCCAGATAACTCACGACCTTTTGATTTTCGTATGTGGTCCAAACTAAAATCGTGGATCAAATCATCTAAGGTATTCAAACGTTGCTTGGAGTCCAAGTCCTGCACTTCAAGAACGGAAAAAATATTTTCTTCTACTGTGAGTTCTCTAAAAACACTGGCCTCTTGTGGAAGATAACCAATACCTTTTTTCGCTCTCACATGAAGGGGAAGTTCTGTAATATTTTCATCCAAGAGATTAATTTTTCCCTCGTCTGCCTTCACAAGCCCTACCATCATGTAAAAAGAAGTTGTCTTACCAGCTCCATTGGGACCTAAAAGACCAACAACTTCTCCTCGCTCAACGTCTATGCTTACATTCTTAACGACCACCCGGCCATTATATGTTTTCTTAAGATCTCTTGCGTGAAAACTAGCATCCATACTATTCCTCTGTTTCTGCTTCTTCTTTTTTCTTTTTCTTATCCTTATCCCTTTTCTTCACATGCATATCCGACATTGAGTCATCTACTTCAATGAGATCGACGTTTTCACGGATAGTAATCCTATAACCTTTAAGAGCATCATTTCCTTGTTCTACTCGTGGCGCACCAGAAAGGATCATTTTTTGCTCTCTTCCAAATCCTTCCAGTCTCTCTGAAAAGGATTTTCGGATAACCACTCCTGTCGGAGTTTGCATAGTTTCCGTTACTTTCACATCGTCATTCAAGACGAAATACTTGAGGCTTTTATTATAGTTTTCTAAAAAGATATCGGCTTTTCCGGAGGTTATAACGTAATTATCCCTTATAAGTTTCACATCCCCTTCCAGCTTTGCCAAAGAATCCAGACCCGTGAGCTCTAGTTTCTGAGAGAAGAATGTTGTCTTACCTTCATATTGTTTTTTACGCTGAATGTAGCCATCAACATTCTCTTCAAACAGACTGTATTGTTTTTCTGGATAAGCACGCATGCGCTCAGATTTAACATGAACAACATCTCCAGTTTTAAGATCAGTTCCAAAAAATCTGACATGACCTTTTCCTAAAACTAAATCTTTATCCATAAAGTACTGCACATCATCAGCAAAATATTGTGAATCATCTGAATTAAGTTTCACTTCATTTTCAAGTTCTAAAAACTGATCAGCTTTTCGATAATACCCCTTCAGCCCTTGGTATCTCATCGTTTTATTTTTTTCCGGATAATTGTACACCCCCTTGGGAGAGACAAATTCTACCCGAGCGTTATCTTCGGAAATCATTTTATCCGCGGCCAATGAAATTTGGGGCACACCTTTTTTTGAGAAAAAATAATCCAAATACTCCACCTCCGTGAAGTCCGGAACATTTTGACCTAACGAGGGCATCGTCATTTCCTCCATAGGAGAAACATAAGAGGCCACAATCACCGCAGTGTTGAGAATGGCAAAAGCTAAAATGACATTAATGGAACGAATATCTCGAATTCTCATGTTTATTATTATGACCTATTTGTGGGATTACAGATAGTTAAAGAATCCCTTGCTTCATAGCGCTGGCCAAAAGAAGATGACGTTTTTCCTCCATTTTTGTACCTTGATGGCTATGCAAAATCATACACTTCCTGAATCTCCCACTCTGCAAGACTTAGTTACGAATGGCGTTAAGCTCACTCCCATGATGGAGCAGTACTATCAAGTCAAAAAACAATATCCTCAAGTTCTTTTGATGTTTCGTATGGGCGACTTTTACGAAATGTTTTTTGAAGATGCCCGAGAGGCTTCTCGTTTATTAAACATCACTCTTACAGTTAGAGGAAAATTAGGTGACGTTCCTATTCCTATGGCCGGAATTCCTCACCACGCAGCCGCAACTTATGTGGATCGTATCTCACAGTTAGGAAAAAAAGTTGTCATCTGTGAACAGATTGAAGATCCCAAACAGGCCAAAGGAATTGTTAAACGTGCTGTGACTCAGATTGTGAGTCCTGGAATGCCTTACGATTTAGATAAGGCCCAAGGATCAGAAAATAAGTATATTGCTTCTGGATTTTTATTTAACGGTCGTTACGTTCTCATTCTTTTAGATTTCACTACTGGAGATTTTTTTGGACTCTGTTTTAAACAAATGGAAGATTTTTGTGAAAGACTTTTATTGGTTCGTCCTAAAGAGTTCATTACATATATGGGTCAGTGGGAAAAACATCCAGAGCTGGAGAATTATCTAGAAAGCATGGACGTTCTTAAGACACATTTGTCCCAAGAGTACTTTGATGAAAAACATACCAGCTTTTATATACAAAAACTTATTCCAACCTATCAAAGAGACGGCATCATCGCTCAGACCCCAGAAGTTTTGTGCCCATTAGGTGCTCTGAGCTATTATGTAACCTCAACTCAGTCCATTGAGAAGATTAGCCACTTACGTCCCTTTAAACTCATCAATAATGAAGATGCCATGAGAGTAACTTATGCCACTCTTTCAGGCCTAGAGATTTTCCCACGATCACGCGAGACAGAAAAAAATTCTCTTCTAGGATTCATGGATAAAACCAGAACATCCATGGGGGCGAGGCAGATAAAACAGTATTTCCAATCACCATCTTGTGATCTTAATCTCATCACAAAAAGATTAGATCTTATTCAGAGTCTAATGGCCAAGCCACAACTCATGAAAAATCTCCGAACCAATCTTGATGATGTACGAGACCTTGACCGTATCATGGCCAAGATCTCAACTAAAAAAGTCACAGCTGGAGATATTTTGAGTCTGGCCAAGGCAACAGAAGTCTTTTTTAACATGCAAACAGAAATGGATGATGAAGGTTTTAGTTTTTTCCAAAAGCTTCCTAAAAAAGACGTGGAGTTTCTGAATAAACTTAAAACAGAAATTCTTGTAACCGTTAGCCATGAAATGGGTGCTCACCCCGACAAAGGTAATCTCATCCGACCTGGTGCAAATGATGAAAGAGACCGTCTCTGGAAACTCTCAAATTCAGCGGCAGATGAAATCATCAAACTTGAAACAAAATATCGAAATGTTACGGGTATCGGCAATCTCAAGATTAAACACAACAATATCTCAGGTTATTTCATTGAGATTTCTAATTCTCATCTCTCAAAAGTTCCAAGCACTTTCATGCGTCGTCAGACTCTTGTGAATAACGAACGTTATGTGACAGCTGAGCTTGAAGCCTTTGAAAAAGATGTGACTCAAGCTCTAGATAAACTCATACGTTTAGAAAAAGAAATCTTTGATGGTATCACAAACACGATTGCTGACCATTCTCTTTTGGTCTTAGATGTTGCCAAACGACTGGCCCAGATTGATGTTTTTCAATCGCTTGCTTGGATCAGTCTACAAGAAAGTTTTGTTCGTCCCACACTACACGCTAATAAAAAAATTATTGAGATCAAAGGTGCTTGGCATCCACTTATTAAGGCCAACATCAGAGAAAGTTTTGTCACTCATGATGTTTCTTTAAGTGAAACATGTTTTTTTGCATTGATCACTGGTCCCAATATGGCGGGAAAAACCACCGTTATGAGAGAAGTGGCGATCATCCAGTATCTTGCTCAAATGGGATGTTTTGTTCCTGCCCACTCAGCTGAACTGGGAATCACTGATTATCTTTTCTCAAGACTTGGGGCATCTGATGACATTATTAAAGGTCAATCAACCTTTATGGTAGAGATGAGTGAGACAGCAGAAATTCTGCGTCACGCTTCCTCTAAATCCCTCATCATCCTTGATGAGATCGGCCGTGGGACTTCAACTTATGATGGCCTATCTATTGCCTGGTCGCTGGTTGAACATTTTGTAAAAAAATTAAAACCTCTAACACTTTTTGCAACTCACTATCATGAACTTATCGAATTGGTAAAAAGTCTTCCAGAGGCAAAAAACTATACTGTAAGAACTGAACAAAATAATGGCAAGGTCCAGTTCATGTATGAACTTATAGAGGCCGGAGCAACCCAAAGTTTTGGCATCCATGTGGCCGAACTAGCAGGACTCCCTAAAGAAGTTCTTAAACGCTCTCGAGAGATTTTAAAAGAGCTAGAAAAAGGTCAGAGTTCATCCACAGAGCTGGTGGATCGTATATCATTTGGTAACAATCAGCTGACATTTTTTGATGCTGCTCCAGTGGCCCAAATAATTCCTGAACATCTAGAGAAGATAGAAAAAAGCCTCAAAACACTTGATATTATGAATATGACTCCTATACAGGCCCTACAGAAATTACAAGACTTAAAGGCTCAAGCGACTCTTTAGAAAAACCTCAAAAAGCCGATAAGGCACTTAGAGGTTTTATTATGAATGTCATAGATTTAATTGATGTTACTGCTTGTGGAGAAAAAATACCTGTTGAGCAATTAAATATTTTTCTGATTCAGAAAGAGACACCGGTAAGTGCTGGCAAAATATTTTTATCCCACTTCATTGATTTGAGTTTAATCATTGCCTCATCTCTATTCGTCGAAATAATGATAGATCTCACAATGGGCCACTATCTTTTCACACATAGTCTTCGTCTTGCCTACGAAAATTCATCAATGCCTGTGGCCAGTCTTTTCATTTTTTCCACGATGTTTATAAGTTATTTCTTTTTCAGTTACCTCTTAAATCATGGTCAAACCGCTGGTATGTACTACTCACAAATTCGTGTTCACATGAAACCTAAAAGCTTTCGTTCTTCTTTATGCTGGAGTTTATATTCATTAGCTGTAGTGGTAAGTCTCGGTACCTTGATTCAAAAAGGCAAAGAGTGGCCAAAAAGATATGGCATGGGCTCTATTGAATCTCATGATCACCTGTATCAAGAGCTCATCATAGAAAAAGGCATCTCTCCGGTGAATCTAGTCAATCAGCTTCTCGTGGATGAACATTTTCTCTATACTCAAGAAATCAGTTCAGACACTTACAAAAAATCCGCCTAACTGCTTAGTTATTTTTTCTAGTAAAAAGTACTATACTCAACCCACTTCAGGGCAATCGCATCAAATAACAAGGATCTTCACAACCTTATCAAAATCCCCCTCGCTCAAAACCAAAGTTGGCATAGTACACTTTTATTCAAGATATCAAGGACATCCTCTTTTGATAAAAGATCACCTATAACTTGCTTCACTTCTTTGTCTTCTAACTCTTCGAGTGCAGCATAAACTTTTTCAAAATCTTCTCTTGGCTTCCCTTCTAGAAGAAACTTTTCTTTCTTTAGGGCCAGGGTCAATCTCAAAACGTCCTTAAGATGCTTACGGATTTTTTTAGGCTCTTCGTTTCGCTCTTGAAGTTCTTTAAATGCTCTCGCCTTCAAGCAAATATTTGCAAAAGGGTTAATAACCGAATACCCACCTTCACTCTTAATTGAATTCGATCGAATTAAATTAAAGTATTCATCATCGAGCAAAATGGCCGAAAGCTGAGCCTCAGAGTTATTCTGAATAGGGATTATATACTGGCCTTCTCGGAGTACAATCTCTCCACTGGCCTTTGCAAAAATTTCAACGATCTCAGGAAATTCTTGATCCATAGGCCTTGAAAAACGATAATAGCTTGGTGCTTCCTGTGTCTTCTCATTTTGTTGATACTTTCCAAGAAAAACATATTCACTAATTTTCTTATTGAATTCGGGAAAATCATTAGTAAAAAGAACCATATCAATATCTTTGGTCGCACGAAATTCTAACTTTTCATCTTCTAAACATACCGAGGCGGCCCCTCCGCCTATAATGACGTAATCGTTTTCAAATTCTTTAAAAAAAGCAGTAAAGTGTCTAAGTCCTCTCGGTAATCCCATAATTCACCTATATTTTTAATCCAACGTTTTTCAACATTTGCTCTAGTGCCATTTGAACTCGCTCATCACTATGTGATCTCAGTAAGAAGTAAAGTTCAACTGGATTAAGATACTTGTCATCTTTTGCAAAAAGATGAGGTGGCTCTTTTAGGACATCAAATATATACGCTGGTCTTCCAAAATCCCTGGCAGGCACTCCCCTTCTTTCTATCTCGATAAGCTCTTTATTGGTTATTGCAATATGCTTAACCTTTGAATCTGCGAGATCAGAGTAATGTGCAAGAGCTGTTTCTCCAGAAAATATAAAATCGCCCTCAATCATATAATAACCTTCAACGGTCTTTGAAAAGCGCTTCGAAGACATACTCTTGAGTTCTTCCCATACTTCCTTTCTATCTTTGAATGTCACAAGACGATTTGGGCCACTTCCGGTCACGTCAACGTAATTTAATTTAATCAAGTGATTTATGGCCTGTGACAATTTAGACTTAGAACATTGAAATTGATTATTTTTCAGTATCATTTCCAGTTGATTTAAATTGAAGCCTTCCCTCACAATAAAGCCTGTTAAATACCCGGCCAGAAGTTTCAATTCAAAAGCGGTCAATTCCAGGTCAATTGTTTTCGATTTGATTGCCTTCGGTATTTTATAGTCAAAAAGTTTTATTCCCAGCATTGGTGCAAAAAGAGACTTATCCTTATAGATGAAAGGAATATTGTTTTTTACGAACAATGATCGATATTTGGGATTCAACTCATCTGCAACCAAAAGAACAATTCCTCCCAAACGTTTTTCAATCTGAAGAAGAATGTTAGTCAGTTGATCAAATGGTAGGGCCTTTTGTGGACGTACCAAATAGATATGCTCTTCCCGAGATAGCTTGATTCCATAAACCTGAATCGTCCTACTCATCCACACAGGAAAAGCATCTAGGTTAACAAGATCTGATTTAAAGTGTGCCTTGCTTCCGTGTATAAGTTCCTCAAGTAAATCGATCGCTTTCATAACTCAATATTATCAAACATATATGGTATATCAACGTATATTTACTCATGTGTAAATATACGTTAATATTATGCATATAACTGATTTTACATAGTATTAATATCGTCACCATTTTGTAGCATTTTAGTGAAAAAACAGTATCTATCTGAAATCACTTGAATAACTGTAAGAATAACGAACTGTTTTTCCTTAGAGAAAGACCAACCCTACTCGTGCTTCTTTTGAATCTCGAGTAGTCGTTAATATACGTCTCGTTCCTTGAAATCGATCGATGCCTTCGACTCTTACCAGCAACTGCATTGAGAAAATGCGTACTCTATTTTCACGGTCTGCAAACACCCACGATCCGTGGTGTAATGAGCATGCCAACTAATTGATTTTAAGTTTGGGTGGTGAAGCTGCACTAGAATTGATTTGTCTCTAAAGACGAGTAGCCTTTAGTCTTTCAAAAATAAATAGGAGTCAAATATGAGTAATCAAAGTTTTGTGGGATGGGATACAGAAGATCACTTAAACACTTTTGATTTCTGGAATCCAATGACTGACTTTTACTTCAACTATGTATATGGATCATTTGCAGAACAAAATTATTTAAAAGAAGCGATAAATGATTCTCAAAAGAAAAATATTTTAGATGTAGGTTGTGCTACTGGTACAACCTATCGTTTTTTAAAAAGTAACAATGCATTTCCACGCTTAGAATATTCAGGCCTAGATTTATCAAGCACGGCAGTGAATAAAGCTAAAAAACTTTACCCTGAAGGAAATTTTGTAAAAAAAGATCAAGAACCACTCAAGGACTATCTTAAAAAAACATATGATGTTGTTTATTCTCGAGACACTATTATGCACCAGGAAGACCCACTGACATTTCTTGATGGCCTTATGAAAAGTGCCAATGAAACCCTTATCGTTCGAACCAGAACTAGAGACAAGGGTGCAACTTGTTTTGATTTTACCCAATCCTGCCAGATGCATTATGATAAATTCTGGATGCCTTACATCGTTTTAAATATCGATGAATTAATCTCGGCCATTAAAAAAGATCCTAGGGTCTGTGAAATAAAAGTTAATAGATCTTACGAAGTACTTGGTGGACTTAATTACCGTTTTTTACCTAAAGAACTATATCTTACTGAGGCCGGGGGGGCAGAAACCGCTATCATGATTAAGTTCAATCCTAGTAAATCCAAAAATGATCCTGAAATTATTTGGGATAAATCACTTGAGGGACACAACCTCTTAAGATCTCAAAAAATCAAAAGAGGAATTTTATCACTTCTAAATAAATTCACGCCCTAAATTTATGATTTAAATTTTTATAAATTGATCATTCACGATTACCAAAATCCACTGCTGAACCAGACTCTCGTAGTCAGGCCAACTCAAAAATCTCGATGTACAACCTGCCCATTGAGACTATACCCAAGACACTTGGTATAACAGACAGTAAAAATACTATTTCTGCAAAATGTTCAATCAACTAGCCATTTAAAACCAAGCTCTTTAGTTTGGGCCGGATTCGGTTTAGAAGGAGCACTTGCCATGAGATCCGTGGCCGAAGCTGTCTTAGGGAAAGCGATCACGTCTCGAATAGAATCTGTGCGTGCTAACTGCATCACCAGTCTATCCATACCAAAGGCCATACCAGCGTGCGGAGGTGTTCCATATTTTAATGCTTCAATAAAAAATCCAAACTGATGCTGACATTCCTCAGGAGTAAGTCCTAAAAGTTCAAACATGCGGCTTTGTTGTTTATTATCAAAGATTCGAAGTGATCCACCACCAAGTTCATAACCATTACAAACAATGTCATAAGCATAGGCCTTAACATCTTTTATTTTGGATTTATCATTTGAATAATACAGCTCAATATCTTCATCTTTAGGACGTGTAAAAGGGTGATGTTTTGCACCTAAAGTGCCAGCATCTTCATCATAGTCAAAAAGTGGAAAATCATAAACCCATAAAAAAGCATAAGCATTAATATCAAAAAGTTTAAAAAACTTACCAAAATGACGTCGGAGAGCATCTGCACAGTCATGTACGATATTCTCTTTTTTATCAGCACAGAAGAACCACAATCCATCCCCTTTTTCGGAAGATTTTTCATAAAGAGCCGCTAGAACGGATGGATCAATAAATTTAGAAATTCCTCCACTTAACTGATTATTTTCAACTTTAAACCACGCGACCCCTTTACCGCCATAAGGCTTAACAATCTCAATCAGGCCGTCGATATCCTTACGAGCTAAAGTCCCCATTTTCGTTGGGATAAAAATGGCCTTAATCATACCACCCGTTTGAGCGGCTACTTCACTAAAAGTTGTGAAGGCAGAGTTTTTAAATAATTCCGTGGCCAAGATATGTTTTAAATCAAAACGAACATCTGGTTTATCTGAACCATAATCCCTCATGACTTCATCATAAGAGATAGACTTCATTTCAAAACTCTCCGGCAAATCAAAAATATTTCTGATCATCTCTGTTGCAAGATTTTTCATGTAATCAAGAGTTGGAAAAGAAACTTCGATATCAATCTGCGTGAACTCTGGCTGACGATCCGCTCTTAAATCTTCGTCTCGGAAACAACGGCAAATCTGAAAGTACTTATCCGTATTTGCAATCATGAGAAGTTGCTTTAGCGTTTGTGGAGACTGAGGAAGCGCATACACGCGACCAGGATGAACACGAGAAGGTACAATATAGTCACGGGCCCCTTCAGGAGTCGTTTTATATAGGATAGGTGTCTCAACTTCGGTAAAACCCAAATTATAAAGGGCCTGACGTGCCTTACGTGTTGTGTTTGATCTAAGGGTAAGGATGTCTTGTAATTTTTTTGAACGCAGATCAAGGTAACGGTAACGAAGTCTTAAATCCTCCGTGGCCTGAACCATCCCATGAGGAAGGAAAGGAACTTCTTCGGCGTAAGAGAGAAGTTTAATTTCTTCAACTTGAACCTCTATAATTCCAGTGTCCATGCCAGAATTTTTAGCAGATTCAGGACGAGCAATGACTTTACCTGTTGCCATAAGCACAGATTCCAATGAAAACTTTTTAAGATCGTTAAGATCTCCTTTAAAAGCTTCAAAACCTAATTGTGTGACTCCATATTTGTCCCGCAAATCAATAAAGTGAAGACTTCCAAGATTACGATATTTATTCATCCACCCACAAAGAGTGACTGTTTTACCAATATCAGATTCTCTTAATTCACCACAATGATGCGTGCGTAGGGAACCTGGGATCTTTTTAATTTCGGCCATTGAAAAACTCCTATCCTATCTCATTTCTTATTCATAGAATCATACCTGAATCGAGGATAAACTTCATGAGAAAATTTCTTACTCTCACTCTTCTTTTTTGTTTCATAGCTTGCCAATCCGAGTCACAAAAAGAGACGACTCCACCAATATTTCCTTCTCATACAGAGATCCTCACTCCTTCCGGCACTGTCATTAAAACGAGAATTGCACTTACATGGAAGGATCAAGAACAGGGTCTTTCCGGCGTTCGACCGCAAGATTTTGATGATGATGAAGCTCTGTTATTTTTTAACTTAGAGGATGCTCAGAGAAATTTCTGGATGCCTGACACTTATTTTGATCTAGATATTTTTTATCTCGACCAAAACTTAAAAATTCTTGATATCGTGAGAAAACTCCCCCACTACATTGGTCGGGCCAACCCAGATCTTATTCCTCGTGCCAGAAGTGTGTGGGGACGTCATGTGTTTGAAATGAAAGCGGGATCTCCTGTTTCATCATCACTTAATATAGATGACCAGCTTCAATGGAAGAATCCCATGACGCTGCAACAAGCAACAGAAATCGCAAAGAGGATAGAGCGTTAATTTAAAGAGTGGTGTCTGGAGTTGAACTTTCTGCAGATTCACCTGCAAAAAGAATCAAAAACTCATCAGCAGCTATAACACCTAAATGTTCCTTGGCCAACTGACGCTGAAATCCCCCATCCATTTTCACTCGGCCGATTTCGGTTTTGAGTTCTTTATTTTCAACACCGATGGCCCGAAGCTCGTTGTGTTTTTCATCAATGTTTTTTTCTGTGGCGAAATAATCCCATACACCACGATCCATAAAAATCAGACGTAGGATGAGTAAACCTATAATGGCCCAGAGGATCTTGGGAATGATGTTGTTTTTGGTTTTTTTCTTGGCCGATGTATTATTGCGAGGAACACGCTTTTCCACCACTTCTGGCAGGATCTCATCTTCCTCTTCTTCACCATCAATATAATCAATATTTGTTTCGGCCACTTCTCCAGCTCGGTTTTTGATCATATCCGTAAAATCAGGATGACCAATACTTTTTCGAGTAGATGTTGTTTCAAAAACCGCTGGTGCTACAGTGGAATCAGCAGCAAATGGACGATTAAAAACATTTTTTCTTGTACGAAGACGCTCACGAGGAGCAGCAAAGGGAGATTCTACTTCTTCATATTCTTCAGCCGAGGATCGATTCATTCTTCAATGCCCAGTAAAATACGTCCTGTATTTTTTTGAGGTTAGCGGGTATGTTAAAATTTAACATACCCCGCATAAACTCTACAATACTTAACAATAAAGAAGTTTTTTCCTAGTAACGAGGTCTGCCATATGCTGGTCTTCCGCCACGGCCACCGCCACTGCCCCCACGACTGCCCCCGCCATATCCACCACGAGATCCACCACCGTAACCGCCGCCGCCTGTTGGAGCGGTTGCAAGTTCAATGCTAACTCTTCTTGTTCCATACATTTCCCCTTTAAGGTTCATGATGGCATCAGTGTGTTGAACAGGAGCTTCAAGGAAAGCAAATTTTTCTTTGGTATCAATTCGTCCAATATCACGTCCGGCAATACCAGTTGCTTGTGAAACAAACTTGATCAAATCACCAGGAGTTGCTCCATCCATAGTTCCTAAGTTGATGAAAAATCTCTGCATCCCAGTTGTTGCACGAACACCTTGTTGACCCGCAGGGCGAGAAGCAACATCAATATCCTGAGCTTTTTGGTATCGTTTAAGAGTGTTCTCGAACATGAAACCATAGATCCCTTTAACAAGATCTTCTTTGGCCATATCATCAAATTTTGCTTTAAAAGAATCATAATGAAGAACTTCTTCATCTTTGAAATTTGAAACAAGATCTTTGAAACGATCCATAGATTTAGCAAGAATTTTTTCACGGATTTCAGAAACTTGTGGAAGCTGAATGCGCTCAATTTTAGCTTTTGTGATTCTTTCAATTTGTCCAACACGAGATAATTCTCCCGGCTCAACGATTGAAAGAGAGATACCCTTTGCTCCCCCACGGCCAGTACGACCGATACGGTGAACGTAAGCTTCATTGTCTTGTGGAAGACCGAAGTTAATAACGTGAGTAAGATTGTTTACATCGATCCCACGAGCAGCAACGTCTGTACAAACAAGAAGGTTAATTTTTTTCTCTTTAAATTTTCTCATTGTCATGTCACGAGATGCTTGGTCCATGTCTCCATGAAGTGCGTCTGTTGGGTAACCACGAGCATTTAATTCATCAGTTAGTTCTTTGGCACCGATTTTTGTTTTAGTGAAAATAATGGCGTACATGGCCTCTGAAAAATCCATGAAGCGGCAAAGAGCTTCAATTTGGTTATCACGACGAACAACCACTAGTTTCTGATCAACTGAATCGGCCGTAAGAACTTTTTTAGTTACTCGAACGGTTACTGGGTTAGAAAATTCACGGTTAACCATGTCTGAGATTGGTCCCGGCATTGTTGCAGAGAACATCCAGATTCTTTTTTCAGGCACTTTTTCGATGATAGAAACGACATCGTCAAAAAATCCCATATCCAACATTTCATCAGCTTCATCTAAAATAACAAATTTTGTAGCATCAAAACGTAGAACACCACGTTCAATAAGATCCATCACTCGTCCAGGTGTACCAGCAACGATTTGAGGCTTTTTAGCTTTAAGATCTTTAATTTGAAGGCCTACAGAAGTTCCACCATAAACAGACATAGAACGAATAGGTTCAAATGAAGAAAGTTTTTGAATTTCTTCGTTGATTTGGTTGGCAAGCTCACGAGTAGGGGCAAGGATCAGGGCCTGAAGACCTGGATTTCTGAAATCCAACTTTTCAAGAAGTGGAAGTACGAAAGCAGCTGTTTTACCAGAACCCGTTTGGGCCTGACCGATAAAATCAACATCTCCTTTCAAAAGAACAGGAATCGCCTGTTCCTGGATTTCAGATGGATTTTCATATCCCATCTTGGCAATAGCTTTAAGTGAAGACTCTTTGAGTCCTAAATCAATAAATGACATGCGTTTTCTCCTTTAGAGAAAAATAAATATTATGCGTTTTTTTTGAATGTGAGAGACGGTCTTGGTCTCAAAACTATCCTCGAGAACCACTTAGACCTAAGACAGATAAGATCCGGGTGGGAGCAAGGCAACAAAATGACGACTAAGGTGTAATTATCAAAGATGTTAGGAAATGTAAAACACAGCTCGATGACCGTGTATATTCAATAGACGATCATTAAAATCAAGATCTTATCTACGACTTTTAATTAAAAATGCCTTGATACAAATGCCTTTGGCCCTTATTCTTTTTTATAATGAAGTACATTTGCTTTAATTTTTTAGCAGTCTTGATGCTTTTGACATCGTTACAGATTGGTACACCATCAGAGGCTTCACTCATTGCAGACAACGAATCTTCATCACTGAGCGCATTACCAATACTGCATCTTAATCCACTGCGATCTCCCACAGGAAAGAGCGAACTAAAACTCCATTATATTGCCCAAGATTTTATCCCTATTGTACACATTGCAACTGTTAACTATGTGGCCGCGTCTTTTCGGCACTATTTACCCATTCATTCCTATGAGAAAGAAAAAGAGTACTTCCTTTTGATTTAGAATGAATCCTTTATACTTAAAGGATTCTAACTAAATAAGGAATTTCTCATGCAAATGAGTTCATTAGATGTTGGCGTAGTTGTCGTATACATCATTTTAATTTTTTCGATCGCCCTGCGTGCAAATGTGTTCATGCGCAAACATTTTTTGGCCAAGAGAAAAGAAGGGCTTAAACCTATTGAGAGTCACTATCTCGCTGGGAAAAGCATAACCTTCCTTGAAGCCCTTCTTTCCATCATTGCCACCGAATTTTCTGCGATGGCATTTTTAATCATCCCAACTTATGTTTATTTTGAAAACTTAAGCTACTTACGGTTCATCATTGGAGCATGCATCAGTCGCTCTATCATCGCTTATTATTTCCTCCCACAGATATACAATAAAGGACTTACGATTTTTGAAGCTCTCGCACGAGGGATTCATGGTTACCCTGAGATTAGAAAAGAAGGGAACAGCGGAAAAAAAACTTTTGCTTTTTTTTATATTTTCACAAAAACTGTAGGCGTGAGTGTAAAGCTACTAGGCGGATCCATTCTTATCGCTGAGTTTTTTGGCACTTCCTTGTTTGTGGCAATCGTCTTAATTGCACTGATGACCTACCTTTATATTATGTTAGGTGGTTTGAAGGCAGTAGTTCGAACAGACATGATTCAGGCCGGGATCTTCATCGCCGGCGGCTTCATGGCACATCACGTGGTGGGACAAATGAGTCATTTCTCTTGGGGAGAACTGGTGAATTTTGGTTGGGAAAGTGGCAAATTCAGCCTGTGGAGTGAAGACGTTGGTATTATGAGTTTTGTGTATGGAATTATAGCTGGATTTGCATACGATGCCGCCACTCATGGGGTTGATCAAGATCTCACTCAAAAACTTTTTGGTGCCAAAGATATTAAGACTGCACAACGGGCCCTTGCCTGGTCTGCTTTAGGCTCTTTAATTGTGAACTTAATTTTTTTAAGTTTGGGTGTAGTTATCTGGGCATACTATACAAAACACGGCCAGCCTCTCCCTAGGCCGGAAAAGATTTTTTCTTATCTCATAGAAAATCATTTTCCGACACCCATGAAGGGCCTGATGGTGGCAAGTATTCTGGCGGCCTGTATGTCGACTTTGGATTCCTCAATAAATGCCATGAGTGCAGTGTTCTGGAATGATCTCATGAGTGTGGAAAGATCCAAGATGTTCCGAGTTTATATTAATCTTGATAATTTCATTATCACCATCACTATCATTGTAACATCTTTTTTGATCTCACTCATGCCGGGAGCGATGAAATGGGGAATGCACTTTGCCTATCTCTCCACAGCACCTTTATTATCATTTTTCATCTGTAGAATGCTCATGTTCAAATACATCAAGATCAACTTCACTTCAGGTCTGATCACGATGAGCATACTCTTTTGTTTTTTAGGTATGGGCCTAAACCATTTCCGTTTTGGTTTTAATCCTCAGCTGACAATTCTTGTTGGTATTCTAACAACAATTATTTTCATGTGGATCTATTCAAAAATTGGCGATTTTTTTAACACAAGTGAGAAATAAAAATGAGTGAAAAACTACACTTCCATAATAAAATTGATGATCGCCTAAAGTCCGGAATCCGTTTTCGTGACCAACTTAGGATTATGGCAAAACCAGAACTTGGTTTTATCAAATCTATAGTCATCAACACTCTTGCCATAAGCTTATTAAGCCTCGCTGTACCCTTAGCAATACAAATGATTATCAACAACATAGGCGTGCGCACCATGGCGCAACCATTAGTCATTTTGTGCCTTATCCTCTTTTTTATTCTCTCTTGTAGTGGGGCCATGCAGGCCATCCAAACTTATACGGTAGAAGTTTTACAACGTCGTCTGTTCGTGCGTTACGGACTTATCATTAGTGAGCGACTAACTTCTTATCAGGATAAGAACTTTAAAGCAGCGAACTCTCCCGATCTCATTAACCGTTATTTTGACATCATTATTATGCAGTCAAGTATGGTGACTTTTTTCGTAAACGGATTTGGATTTATCATTCAATTCATCATCGGTTTTTCACTCCTTGCTTTCTATCATCCATACTTCTTAGGTTTTGCTGGATTCATGGCCCAATTTTTGGCACTAAACTGGATCCTTTTTGGGCCGGATGGTGTTCGTGCTGGTTCTCCAGAGGCAGATGGTAAATATGATGTTGTCAGCTGGGTTGAAGAAATGAGTCGGGTGAGAAATATTTTCACATCTGATAATGGAAAAAGCTTTTCATCAAATAAAATGAACCATCTTTTTAATAGATGGCTTGGCGTAAGAAATAACCTCTTTAACTTCCAATTCAGACAACATATTGGTCTTCAGATTTTTGGTGTTGTCATGAATGTACTCCTTCTTGGTATGGGTGGTTTTTTAGTTTTAAAGGGTGAACTTTCTGCAGGTCAACTGGTTGCTGCTGCTTTAGTTGTTAACAGCATCATCACAAGTATTCCCAGTCTTCAGAACTTTTTTTTTAGTGCTTACAGTTATAGTACGGCCCTCGATATGATAGCTCGTTTTTATGACTATCCACTTGAGCAGCCTAGTGGACATCTTAATATCCCCAAGAACCTTGATTTTGAATTTGAAAACGTAACCTTTGAACCAAACTATAATTTCAATTTTGGTTTTAAAGAAGGATCCAAAAATCTTGTTTTAGTACGTAGTTTTTCCTCCATTGATCTCGTTTATGATTCATTGATGGGATTCGGTGATCATAAAACGGGAAGAATCAAATATGACGGCATGTTCTCTGAAGATTTAGACCTCGGTGAGATCAGAAACCATATACAAATTATCCGCCATGATCAATTTTTTGCAGGAACAGTCCTCGAGAACTTAACTGGCCTTGCTCGTAACAAGTCTTTTACAAACACAGAAATTTACCAAGCCTTAGAACGCGTTGGACTTCGTGAAAATATCGAAAAACTTCCTGATAGACTGGAAACAGTTATCAGACCGAATGGTTTTCCTTTTTCTAAATCTCAACTTCTTGCCATTCAAGTTGCAAGAGCGATTCTACTTAAACCTCGAATTCTAATGGTTACTCCTGATTTTGAGCAGATTTCTACCTTCAAAAGAAAACTTGTATATAACGAACTTTTAAATAAAGACAATAAATGGACTCTACTCTTTTTCACCCAACGTTTTTATAAAGGTGATTTTGACAAACAAGTCGTATTTGAACGCTCCAAAATGAAAGAACTAAAAGATTCCTCTGATCTGCTGAAGGAGATTGAAAATTATGGATGTTAATAATAAGCGGATTATAACTGATTCAGAATTTTCAATGGCACCAGAGGCCATTGATGAAATTTATGCTCATAACACAGATGAAATGTTGATACTACATGACCTGCCAGAAGTTGCAAAATTGCTCACTCGTTTCGTCATGATATTTTGCCTTTTCATGTTAGTCTTTCTTATTGCCATCCCTTGGCAGCAGACTGCTGACGGATCAGGAAAAGTCATGGCCTACCGTCCACAGGATCGTGTTCAGAACATCCATGTCACTGTAGGTGGACGAATTAAACAATGGTTTGTGAAGGAAGGCTCTTTTGTTAAAAAAGGTGATCCTATTATGGAGATCATCGATATCGATCCAAATTACCTTTCTCGCTTAACGGTTGAGAATAACGCTGTAAAACTTCAGTATGAATCGGCCGTTGCGGTAGTGAGAACAGCTAAGTATGACTATGATCGCCAAACCGATCTATACTCAAAGGGCATCAGTTCAAGAAAAGACATGGAATTGGCCACCATCTCTTTCAAAAATGCTCAGTCCGCTGAAGCTCAAGCTCTAGCCAACTACACTCAATCACAATCAAAACTTACAAGACAACAAAGCCAGGTTGTAAATGCTCCAAGTGATGGAACAATTGTTAGGCTGTTAGTGGGAACAAGTTCGATCGTTGTCAATCAAGGTCAAGTTGTTGCAGTGTTTGTTCCAAAGAGTGACACTCTTTCTGCACAAGTATTCATAAGAGGTAATGACTTACCTCTTGTCTATGAAGGACGTAAAGTACGTCTTCAATTTGAGGGATGGCCCGCCATCCAATTTTCTGGGTGGCCCTCTGTCGCTGTAGGGACTTTCGGAGGTGTGGTATCAGTGGTTGATCAGACGGCCACTTCAGAAGGTTTATTCAGAGTCATTATTGTTCCTGAAAAAGGTGAAAAATGGCCGGCCTCTCGATTCATCAGGCAAGGCACAAGAGTTAATTCCTGGATTCTTCTTAATAAAGTAGCTCTGGGCTATGAAGTTTGGAGAAAGTTTAATGGTTTTCCACCTTCGTTAGATACTGCTCCAGGAATTCTCGAGAGTTCAACAACTTTTTTACAGGAGTAAATAGTCATGAAGAGCCTACTTTTATTTCTAATAATCATCTCATCGCTCGCTCCTTATCAATCAACTCATGGAGCTCTTTCCCCTTTAATTATTCAAAACAGTGCCTTAAAACATCATCCGACGGTTTTAGGTGCTCTTGAAAATTTGCGAGCAGCGGAAGCATCTGTGAGGGGTGCACATGGTGCTTTTGATGCAAGGATTGTCTCTGCTTATAAAAGACAAACTAAACATAAATTTGCCTCCGAAATGAGTCAAGATAGCCTCGTTCGTAAAAATGACTATCAAACAACACTGTCTCGCACACAGCTTGAAAAACCATTACGATTTGCGAATTCAAAAATCTATATTGGTACTGAACAGATCAGCAACCCTAACGGGTTCCTTGCTCCTATTTACCACACAGGGAATCCAACTACGCAAACTGGTAACTATACAGTCACCGGACTAAAAGTATCCTTATTGAAAAATCTTTTGATTGATCCTGATCGAGCGGCCCTAAAAAATGCAAAATTTAATGCAAAGATAGCGAGGGCCGACAAATCATTAACAGAGCTGGACATTAAAAGACTGGCCCAACTCGCCTATTGGGAATGGGTAACAGCTACAAAAGTAAAAAATGTCTATGAAGTGCTTCTCCAGAACGGTGAAACAAGAAATGAGTATCTAGCTGCTCGTACTAAGAAAGGTGATGTAGCTCAAATCCTAGTCACTGAAAATGAGCAATATGTGGCCAGCCGTAAGGGATCACTTCAGGCCGCAAAAGAACGACTTTTACATGCGGAATATGCACTGTCTTTATTTTATCGAAATGAAAATGGTGAGCCCATTGTTCCGAACTCCGAAGAAAGTTTTGAAGATTACCCAAGTCATTTAGCACTCCTCTTAAATGATCTTGATCTCAACTCAAATATTGATGACATGATACAAAAACGTCCAGATATGAAAAATCTTTCTTTTAATGTCGAAAAAACCGAGGTCGATCTAAACCTCGCCAAACAAGATCTCATTCCTCAACTTGATCTTACAGGGGAGTATTTTGAAAGAACAATAGATCACCGTCCCGAGATGCCTTATGACTACATGATGGTTTTGGCCCAGGTTACTATTCCTATTGAGTTAAATTTGGGCCTTGGTAACATTGCAGCTGCTCGTGCTCGTCAAATGGTGGCCAAAAGATTGTTAACTTATGGCGAGCAATCTTATAAGGCCGAGGTATCGGCCACGAGAAAAACTCTTCATCTGGTGCTAGAGCGAGTTAACCAATCTGAGATTGAATTTTCAAAGACAAAGGAATTAGTCTTTGCAGAAAATTTAAAATTTAAAATAGGTGGCGGAAATTTATTTTTAGTGAACTTAAGAGAGGAAGCTCAGGCCAAAGCAGAAGCATCTTTTCATGAATCTCGCCTTGCCTTTATGGATTCATTATTAAGCTATCAGGCCCTTGCAGATACCGGGGAATAATGGCCCCAACTATAGGTAGGATGATCGTGTTTGTCCTCGTAGCAATTGATCTACCGATTTTTATGTCGGCCGACGATTCAGATTAATGCCCACAAAACTGGGCAATTTAAGACAATATGGACGGGATGATCTCATATACGTGACCGCTAAGGTCGGGAAATGTTATAGGAATAATTAGCCTCTAAATATATCATTTGAAAACTCTAAAACTCGTTTATAATTTGATTACAAGCAAACTAAGATTATTTGAGTTCTTCATATTCAAAAAGTCTTGGGGTCTTGGAAAATATTTAACAAATCTCTTAATGATTTGTTTCGGAGGAAAAATGAATGCTTTAATAAAGTCGCTCAGACGACAAGAAGGTTTTACTTTAGTCGAACTAATGCTTGTCGTAGCCATTATCGGTCTTCTTTCTGCTGTCGCTGTACCTAACTTTAAGAAGTATCAAGCTAAAGCAAAAGTCGCTGAAGCTAAATTACAATTATCTGCCGCCTATACAGCAGAGCAGGCATTTTATTCAGATTTTGGTATGTATGCTCACTGTTTAGCTTATATGGGCTATGATCCAAGCGGCGAAATTTCGTCAAGATATTTTGCAGTAGGTTTTCATGGTGCTCCATCTAACGGAGCTGCTGCCGCTGGTGCGATAGCATTACAAGCGATTAATTCTGGTTTAAATATCGCTGTTGGTGGCTGTCAAACTGGTACTACTCCCACAGCTGCAACACTATCTTTATTTGGTGCCGGTAAGGGTGTTGGTGCTGCGATTATTGATGCCACTAGATTTGCAGCCGCAGCAGTTGCTCCATGTGCTCCAGCCGTTGGTGACCAATTGCTCGTAACGACGCAAACTTTTACGATTGCTGCTGCTGGTGTAATCGAAGCTAGCAAGATTTTAGATGGAGACTCTGCGTGCCTAACAATGACGCAAACAAAAACTATTTTACAAGGTCGGACTGGATATTAACGATAAATTGATTTTTTAATAAAAAGGGAGCTTCGGCTCCCTTTTTATTTGAGTCGATAGAGTTTGAAAGCTATTTGAGAAAAATGCACATTTTTTTATAATCTAAATCCGCCACTAAGCCTGTAACAAATTTCCCAACCAGCGAAACGAGATTAGATTTTAGTTCTCTTTAGAGACTGTAAATCTTTAGGCTTTGTTAACCTACCAGGCCCTCTTTCGAGAGCCTTTTTTAGAATTTATTTAATCTGATAAGAGATCCACGCTCCGACCCAAAACGACTTATCACTAAGGGGACGGTTAACAAAAGTTCCTACATAAGGAAAGATGTTCAGTTTAGGAGTAATATCCTTGGCCACACCAACCATCGTATTCTGCCAAGTATCTTTGAAAATAGGCGTTTTTCCATTGATCGATTTCCAACGTTTCCCATTTTCCCACATATTTTCATAATAAACTTGGAATTTAGTTGTATCATTTAGTGTTACAGCAAAATAAGGAGCTGTATAAAAACGCATACGAGAATAGTTATATCGATCATTATAAACCCAATTTCTTAATTGGCCGAAGATACCAATCTGAAATGTTTTCGTGAAATCATAAGTCGGGTTATAGGCAAGCTCAAGCTCATGAGTTGTTTTACCGAAACCACCATTCTCAGAGTTTCTTGTTGCATGACTGGTTGGAAGCCGCACACCTGGTCTAATCCAAAGATTAAATTTTTTATCTTCAGAAGCAAAAATGACACCTTGAAAACCAACTAAAAAATCTTGAAGTTGGATGAGTGAACGATCTTCAGGAGCCTGCATGTCCCTTGCAGTTACGATAGGAATCATGAAACGAGGATTAATCACGAAGTTTAGTTTTGCACCAAAATTATAATTGAAACTAACTTGGTTCCATAAATTGGTTGGCCAAGTGTCGTGGCTATATTTTTTACCTTTAGTCGCTGCCCCAGTCTCTGGAGAAGTGGCAGCATTATTCCACTGACCTTTTTTCATGTCGTGAAAAGTAGGAGAAGTCGGAACTCCGAAATATCCAATTTTCAAGCGGTCATAAAACTTCTTAAAGGAAGTCTGTTTATTCCGATCTACTTCGGTAACAGCCGTTGGCTGTGCCAGGATCTGAGTTGTGAATAAAGATAAAAAGAGCATGAGGAGAAAATAGCTTTTCATAGTGAGAGTGCCTTCCTTACAATCATTAAAATTTTATAACTTTGATTCTAAGCAATTATGTCTAGAATACAAAGATATAGATTGTTCTCACGGCCACTTTTAAAAGACAACTAGAATATCATGGTGCAACAATGACACCAAAGGATTTAAATGAGTAGTGAAAAGCAGGAAATTCTTACTTCTTTCTTCCAGTCATTGGAAAAATTAGACTCTGACGCAATGATGTTATTAGTAGAGAAACATCTTAAAGATGACGACGTTGAAGTTTTTGTTCAACACATCGAAGCTTTTTACGGCATTACAGATGATGAAGAATTGGGAATGCTCGCCCAACTTATGGTCACTGGCTATCTCGCTGCTAAGCACGAAAGCAGTCTTGAAAAAAAAACCTTTAATTAAGTATTAAGATCATACTGGATTTGAATCCAAAATCTTCTCATCGCCGCAAGCTCTTGTAGATAAAACCAAGTTGTCTCTAGAGTGCTATGATCTTTAAGTTTATAGGCAAGAACTTTAAATAAATCTCGTAGTCCATTGTTCACAACACCAAATTCAAATAAATCCTTGAGTTCTTCTAATAAAAACTCTTCAGCTTCTTCGAATAAAACACGATTTGTTTCATTCTGAACATTCATAGGCAACTCGGCATGGGACATCATCTCTGCAAAATCTTGAAAACTTTTAAGGGCCAGCTGATGATCCCCTAGAGGACCAAGTTTAATGGACTCTTCATCAAGCCCCACAGACAGCGTAAATGAAAGCTGAAAACCCAATGGTTTTTTTGTTAACCACCAGCTAAATCCAGGATCAGAAAGATTACACATTGCCTCTTCATTGATGGGGAAACGACGGTTATTTAACTGATCGTGAATAATTTCTGCCTGATACGGATTTTCCACCAAAAAAAACCGTAAACGCTCAGTCATACCTTTTTGCGCATCCTCTAACAGCCTTAGAGAAGGATAATTTTCTGGATGATCCATAATTTGACGGTAATCTTCACGAATACTTTTAGATACAAAAGTTCTAACAACAAAGACTAAAGAGGATTTCTGAATATGGTAAAGAAGACCTGGGCCAATAGGAAGTTCATCTTGAGCATCAAAAGTAAAACCTTCTTCAGTGGGCCCGGGAGCCGTGAAGTTTTCGTGAAAGTGTTTAAGTGTTTCTTCGACTAAGAGTTCAATCTCATCCATGATGGACCTCAGAGTAAGTGCATTAATATCTGTATCACGATGATTACAATCATCGGTGTTGGATCAAATGGCATATTCCCTGGAAGTGCCTCGCGAATAGGTTTCTGAGGAGCATCGGCAATCTTATGCAGAATCATCGCCCACTTCTGTTGCCTCATCTGTGGGATATAACTCAAAATAATATCTGCAATAATTACATAAATAAAAAGCTGTAACATTTGGTGAATGATCATTGTTTTATTTTGAGTCTAATAAGTGAGAATGAAAAGAAAAAAAGAAACTCTCCCACATTTCACAGAGAGTTTCCTCACATAAATACTAAAGTAAGCTGATATGAATTATTTATTCAAATTTGTAGTTGGCCATCATGCTGCCAACAGCAAAAAGAAAGATTGAAATAAAATACGCTGGCTTTCCATATTGAGGAAACCGACGAGCGACGATAGCTCCACCAATGCCGATGATGAACCATATCCCCATTTTTATTTGTATCCACAAAGGCCAGCCACCAGTGTGACCAATACCCAGACGGGCCATTAATCCCATACCGCCCACCAGAGCAAAAAGGGTCGCAATTCCAGTGAGAACTTTAATATGTTTTTGTTTGACGCCATAAAAACTGATTCCAAGTCCAGAAAGAAGAATCACCAGAGAAACCAGGTGAATGATTTTATAATTTTGATACGAGATCATTTTGAAGCTCCAATTTAGAGTGATTTTAAAACTGCTTTAAGAAGTTCCCAAAAGGTTTCCACTGTTGGGATCAAAACTCTTTCTTGGGGAGAATGAGCACCCATGATTGTTGGTCCAAATGAAACAGCATCAATTGGACCGATTTTGTCTCTTAAAATGCCACATTCAAGACCGGCGTGGATGGCCGTAATCTTGGCATCTTTGTCAAAGAGCTCTTTGTATTTATTAGCAACAAGATCCAGAAGTTTATTCTCACGAACCGGCTTCCAACTTGGATACTCTCCATTTTTAGTCGTTTCCATACCAAAACCAAGGGCCAAAGCCGTTATCTGATTTTCCAATCCCACACACTCGCCTCGGTCAAAAAATCTTAAGGAACTTTCTAAGTAGAATTGTCCTCTTACTAAAAGTGTGATCGCTAAGTTATTGCTTAAGGCCACTAACGTTTTATCACTGGCAAGGTCATAAGCGTGTGCACCATGTGGGAAGGCCAAAAGAAAATGAAGAACTGATTTCAAATCTTGAGTGGCCACGACTTCCCCTAAGGTCTCAGCGTATTTTTCCACTTTTATTGTAAAGGCCTGATCACTTCCAGGCATAAACGATTTCCATCGGGCCAAGACCCTTTCTCCAACATCCTCGACCTCTTTTAAATTCTTAACATTTAAAAGAGCAAAAGCATCTCTGGGAATAATGTTATGAGCTTTACCACCTCGCCATTCTGCTAACTCGAATGAATCTTGAGGAAGTGAATGGATCCAGTCCATAAGAAACTTAACCGCATTACCTCTTTGTTCATGAATATCAACTCCCGAGTGACCACCTAAAAATCCACCAACAGTGAGTTTGACGGAGGTTCCTATAAGTGTCGCCGGAACAAATTTTAATGTCTTTTTAAATTCATAATCGATACCACCAGCGCATCCAATATAAAGACTGCCCCACTCCTCAGTGTCGAGATTGAGCATCTTTTTTCCTTTAAGAAATTTAGCATCTACTCCCCAAGCTCCTTTAAGACCCGTCTCTTCATCAATGGTAAAGAGAAGTTCCAAAGCAGGATGTGCAATGTCTGCATCATGCATAAGGGCCAAAGCAGCTGCACAGCCAATCCCGTTATCAGCACCCAAGGTTGTGCGATCAGCCTTAAGCCAGTCCCCATCTCTAAAAGTAATAATAGGATCTTGGGCAAAGTTAATTTGTCTATCAGGGGTAGCATCGGTCACCATGTCCATATGGTTCTGAATAATTACTGTTTCATGGTCCTCATAACCAGAACTAGCAGGCACATAAACGATAACGTTCCCTACTTCATCGGTGTGAGTTTTTAGTTTAAGTTTTTCAGCTTCCTCTAAAATATAACGACGAAACTTATCTTCTTGTTTTGAAGGTCTTGGAATTTGGTTAATCGCGTGAAAATAATTCCAAACTTGTTTTGGTTCTGTAGGAAAATGAGTGGGTGTTTGCATTTTTTACCTCAAGGTAAGATCTTAATTTTTCTAGAGTTCTATCCTTGTTTGAGAGGATTGTCAGTACACTCCATTGACAACACGCATCGGTATTTTTATAAGCACATTAAAATCACGGGAGGTTTTTATGAAATTAAAGGTTTTAGTCCTTTTTTGTGTGGTGTTCAGTCCTTCGGTATTTGCACAGTTTTTTCCAGCTCGAGCAGACATCCGCATTATTCCAGGTCAAGTCGCTGCTACCATCTATAACCCTTATTATGAAACAATCATCTGTAATGGCCAAGTTTTTGGACAAACGTCCCAAGGTTTTTTACTTCATGCAAAAATGGTTGAACAAGTTTTGATTCCAAATGAATATCGTTATTTATTTCTGAGAACGATGCTGAATAATCCATTTGTAAATGCCTGGGCCAATATCAACTGTAGATTTGTTAACATTTTTTAAAACAAAAAAAGCCCCATTTTTGGGGCTTTTTTTTTATCTAATTTAGACCCTTGTCTAAAACGACGTCATCGGGAGTTCCATTATAAAAATAGACAAAATTGTAACCAACATCAGCTAAGTCTTGGGCCGCTTTAGCAGGGGCCTCATCTTCTCTTTGAAGACTATAAAGAACGACGTTCTGATTCTTATTTGGATACTGAGTAGTAAACTCACTCTTAAACTGTGAGCTATAATTCATATGAACAACATTTTCAAACTTAACAGGAGTACGTTCTGCTGGAAGAAGATCTACAAAAACAAAGTTTAGTCTGTCCTCTAGGCGCTGTTTGAACATTTCACGAGGAATTTCATATTTCATGTTTTTACCTTCCATTGACAGTTTTATACCCTTAAAAGATACTTCGAACATTCTAAAATGTTGAGCTAAAAATCTAAATCGGGGCTGCGTCATATGGATCCCAAGGTTAATTTTCTCCCGGTGGCCTCTCACCTGAACTGGGATGAGTACTTCATGCTTCAGGCCATGATGGCATCGTTTAAAAGTAAAGACCCCAACACTAAAGTCGGTTGTGTTTTTGTGGATGATAATAATCACCAGCTTTCTATGGGCTACAATGGTCAGATTGCTGGTATTGATGAAAGCAAAATTCCTTGGGGAAATATCAAATCAGTTCCTTTAGACCAACAAAAATATGCCTACGTCGTTCATTCCGAGGCCAATGCCATCCTTCATGCTAAGGCCAGTCTTATTGGCTCTCGTTGTTATGTGACTCTTTTCCCCTGCCATGAGTGTGCTAAAATGATTGCCACCGTTCAGGTTAAAGAAGTCATTTTTTTATCGGATAAATATAACGACACGGTGGAAAATCAGATCGCAAAGCGCATTTTTGACATGGCCAACGTTAATTACCGCGAGCTCAAACTAGATTTAGGGGTCATTAAAAGCTTATCAGACTACTTTTCTTCCTTAATCAGCTGATAGAGATCCGGAAGATTTAAAGATTTTAGTTTTTTAAATCCGAGTCTGGAGGCAAACCTATTCAAAGACATATCATTAAAAAAAATAATATGGGTTAAGTCTCTTTTATAAAACCACTCATGAAACTTCTGTTTATTTTCTGGATAAAATTTAGTCTTGATGAAAATCTGTCCCTTTGGTTTTAAGCATGCGGCAAGTTTTTCCATAGTTTCAAGAGGATTTCTTAGGTGTTCGATGACCTCTGACATAATGATAAAGTCATATGTGCCTTCCCAAATTTTTTCATTTGGAAAAAAATATAGATCATATGAATCGAGCTTAATGCTTTTTCTAGCGAAAATCATTTGCATCAGTGTTGTGGCCCCGCATCCAAAATCCAACCCCTGCTGTTCAGTTGAAACATGAGCAAAGATATTTAAGGCAATTTGGGATAAATAAGCTTCGTATGATGAATCGTTATTCTGATGGGCATCGTAGCGCCCCTTTTCTTCATTAGATTTCAAAAAATATTCATGAGGCACGTAAACGACCGTGCAGGCCTCACAGCGATAATAAGTCCGGAACTTATCCTGATCAAAAAGTGAAGATTCAGGATGATGACAAAGAGGGCAAATCATTTTCGTTCTGTTTCAGGGGCCTTGATCCATGCAGTGACTGATAATTTAAGGGCCTGATCTACGGCCATGTCGACTTTTTTAACTTTGTTACGATCTACAAAGACAGTCAGTCCTCCAAGCATATAACTCAATGGAACATAAACGGTAATAAGATTTTTATCTGGGATCTCCTCCAGGTCTTCTCGGGTCACAAGACCCATAACTTCCACACCTAGGCCTTCAAGCGGCACCATGACGACACGTTGTAATTTATTTTTTGAACTACTACGACCAGGAATCAGGGCCATGAGATCTTTTAAAGGATTATAAATCACCTTAATCAAAGGGACTTTTTCTAAAGTATCTGTAATCCAGTTAAAAAGCCTGGCAGTGATAAAGTTACTAACCAAAAGACCCACTAAAAAGACCAGGATCAAAGTCACTGCTATCCCTAGGCCAGGAATATAGAGTTCTTTGCCTAATATCCACTGCAAACTGGATTTAAAAAGTGATTCCACCTTTACGCTGGCCCAAAAAAGTAAATAAAAGGTCAGAGTGATAGGCAAAACGACGATAAGACCTTTAAAGAATATCTGATTTATTTGTTTCATATGTATTTTTGGTGAGGTTTAAAAAAGAAGAGAATGTCTTGAACGAAATAAAAAGGCAAAAAAAAAGCCCTCTTTCGAGGGCTCTTTTTTCAGAAGACTACTTCTTAGCAGCTTTCTTTGTAGCTTTTTTAGTAGCTTTTTTCTTTGGAGCAGCTTTCTTAGTTGCTTTTTTAGTAGCTTTCTTTGTTGCTTTCTTAGCCATAATTTCCTCCCAGGAAATAGTTGGTAAACATTATTTGACCTTTCTTATTTTTAGCTTAATCAGCTTTTCCAATTAACGCAAACAAAAAATACATATTTTATTTCAAAATAGTTTTTTTTTTATCAATCGGAGTTTTTTTTGAAGTTTTTTAGGTCCTCATGCATGCGATTGATGTCGTATGCATGAGGATCGGAAGAAAGTTTGAATAGGTTTAGGAAAAAATGAAAACAAGATCGTCATTTTTTTGATCAACGATGACCTTGCCACCTTTTTCAAGTTTACCAAAAAGGATTTCGTGGGCCAAAGGCTTCTTGATTTTATCGTTGATAAGACGAACAATCGGTCGGGCGCCAAGTTTGCTATCATATCCGTTGGTCGATAACCAATCCTTAGCAGCTGAAGTGACTTCCATATCGACTTTTTTCTCAACCAATTGTCCTTCAAGCTCCATTAAGAACTTCGAAACCACCATATCAATGTTTCGATTATCAAGTTTATTGAAAGTAATGATGGCATCTAGTCGATTTCTGAACTCTGGGGTAAAAAATCCCTTAATGGCCTGATCACGCTTAGTGGAATTTATTTCCCCTCCACGAGCTCCCGACAATCCAATTGAACCTGCCTCCATCTCTTTGGCACCGGCATTGGAAGTCATGATCAAGATAACATTCCTAAAATCAGAGGCCCTACCATTTGAATCAGCAAGTGATCCATGATCCATAACCTGCAAAAGGATATTGAAGATATCCACATGTGCTTTTTCAATTTCGTCCAATAGAAGGACGGAATATGGACTCTTGTGAATCGCATCTGTTAAGACGCCACCCTGCTCAAAACCCACATATCCTGGAGGAGCTCCAATTAATTTAGAAACGGTATGCTTTTCCATGAACTCAGACATATCTATGCGGATGAAATTAATTCCCATCGTAAGGGCCAGCTGCTTGGCCAGCTCCGTCTTACCCACACCTGTAGGCCCGGTAAAAAGAAAGCTTGCAATGGGCTTATGAGCATGTCCCAGGCCTGACCGAGAAAGAATGAGAGCATTAGCAACTTTCTCAATACCTTCATCTTGACCATAGATCATCAGTTTTAAGTCTCTTTCAAGATGCCGCAGTTTCTCTTTTTCATTAATTGAAATCGACTTCTGAGGAATGCGAGCAATTTTAGAAACAATATGCTCAAGATCTGCCATGAGCACCTCAGAACCAACTTCACGGTCCGGCTTCAAACGAATATAAGATCCCACCTCATCGATCACATCAATGGCCTTATCAGGAAGTTTTCTATCCGTGACGTGTTTATGTGAAAGTTCGACGGCTGCACGAATAATTTCTTCAGAATAACGAACATTGTGATGTTCTTCGAATTTTGACTTAAGCCCATTTAAAATAAGGACGGTGTCCTCAACTGAAGGTTCTAATACGTCAATTTTTTGAAATCTGCGGTTTAAGGCCTGATCTTTTTCAAAATATTTGCGGTACTCATCAAAAGTTGTTGAGCCCATACAACGAATTTGTCCCTTCGAAAGAGCTGGTTTTAAAAGATTGGAAGCATCTAAACTTCCACCAGAGGTGGCCCCTGCACCGATAATGGTATGGATTTCATCGATAAAAAGAATCGATCCACCATTTTCATTTTGTTTTTCCAGGGCCTGTAGAACAATTTTAAGACGTTCTTCAAAGTCACCACGAAACTTTGTTCCTGCCAAAAGTGAAGCCATGTCCAAACTATAAACAGTGGTTGTGGCAAGTGCCGATGGTACTTTATGTTCTACAATGGCTTTGGCCAAGCCTTCAGCGATAGCTGTCTTACCTACTCCAGCATCACCCACTAAAATCGGATTATTTTTTCTACGGCGACAAAGGATCTGAATAATTCTTTGAATTTCATCCTCTCGACCGATAATCGGATCGATTTTTCCTTTTTTGGCCAATTCATTTAAGTTAGTGGTGAACTCAGCTAAGGCCTTCTCGTATTTTTCCTCTTTTCTGAAAGTATCTCCACCAGTTTCTGTGGAGACACTTTCTTCTTGACGATTCACCGGACGATCCGTTCCATGTGAGATTTTTTCCACGACATCAATACGGCTCACACCCTGTTTTTCTAAAAAATAGGTGGCATGAGATTCTTTCTCACTGAACATCGCAACCAGGATATTAATGGCCTGAATGGATTTTTTTCCAGAACTCTGAATGTGGATAGCTGCTCTTTGAATCACTCTCTGAAGAGAAAGAGAAATTTCAGGCTGGTAATAAATACCATTTTCACGAGCAACTTCACGTAACTGATCATTACCAAACTGTTTGCGGTTTAAATCCTCAATCTCATTTTCACTTAATAAAGAAAAATTTGAGTCTTCATTCAAAAAGGCTTGAAGATCTTTTTTTAGATCGGGAAGATTTGTCCCTAGATCTAATAACACCCCTAAAACAGTTTCATCTTCCAGCATGGTAAGAAGAACGTTCTCAAGTGTGAGAAATTCGTGTTTTTTTTCATTGGCCCGTTTAATGGCCTTATTCAATATCTGTTCAAGTTTTTGACTAATCATAGATTTACCCTCTCTGATCCCAATTATATCTACTTTAATATGGAGTCGGATGTGAAAAAGACAAGGCTGTAAGATTAAGATATTCTTTTTATTCAACAGGTTCTATTGTGCATTTCAGTGGATGATCATTGTCGCGTGCATACTTAACTACTTTAGAAGCCTTTGATTCGGCGACTTCATAGGTATAGATACCACACACTCCAAAACCACGTGTATGGACCTCAAGCATGATGGCCTGCGCCTCAGTGTAGTTCTTATTAAAGTATTTTTGCAAAATCAAAATAACAAATTCCATAGTTGTATAGTCATCATTATGCATGAGGACTTTATACATACGAGGTGTCTGCAATTTTTCTTTGCGAATGGTTGCAACGCCGGATTGTTCATCTTTATCAGTTTCTGCAGACATAATTTTCTTCAATTGGTATACTAGGAGGATGCACTAAATCGAAATGAAAGGCAATACCGTGTCCACTGAATCACAAGCATTAAAAAATCGTCTTTTAAAGAATCAAAAAAAACTTAAGACTTATCTGACTAAAAATAATATCGAAGCTTATCGCTTATATAATAAAGATATTCCGGAATATCCTTATTTAATTGATATATATGGTTCAAAAGCCGTTATATATGAACAAGGAAAAAAACTGGGGGATGAAGACCAGCCTAAAAGACAACAACATCAAGAAGATATTGAACAGGCCCTTTTAGAAGTCATGTCGATTCCCCTATCTCTCCAATATTTTAAAATCCGTGAAAAACAAAAAGGTAATGAACAATACCGCCCTCTTGATCCTCGATCAAACGACTTCTTTCCAGTTAACGAACCGCCATTTAAGTTTTTAGTAAATCTTGAGCGTTATTTAGATACAGGTCTTTTTTTAGATCACAGACCCTTGAGACAATTTCTTCTACAGAACTGTCAAAATAAAAAGGTGCTCAACCTTTTTTGTTATACTGGATCTTTAAGTGTTGCCGCAGCTGTTGGAGGTGGATTTGTCACCTCAATTGATATGTCACGAACTTATCTTGATTGGGCCCATGAAAACTTTCTTCTCAATAACATAGATGTCAAAAATCATCGTTTTTATCAAGCCGACGTGACCAAAGAACTTTTGGTCCGGAAAGAGGATAATGAAACTTTTGATGTGATTCTTTTAGATCCTCCTAGTTTTTCAAATTCAAAACGTATGGAAGAGGATTTAGATATTGAAAGAGATCACCCTCTTCTTATTAGAGACTGTATGAATCTTCTCAATGATGGTGGAACACTCTACTTCTCCACAAACAAAAGAAAATTTGAACTCCATACAATCATCACTGAAAAGTATAAGGTTAAAGAGATTAGCCAATGGACGATTCCTCAAGATTTTCACCAAACAAACATACATCGAGCCTTTAGTATTCAAAAACAGTAGCCATGCTTATGCAAATCATTAGCTATGCTTATACGTTTATAAGGATTTAAAGATCATTTACATAGAGAACTAAACCTTTGACGCGTAACGTGTTATTATTATAATGCTGCCTATTGACCGACCGTGCCTAATCCTGATAGAAACGCCCCAGTCTTAACGGGGTAAATTCAATTAGGGGGAATCATGAAAAAATCGATGCTTACTGCAGCTCTTCTACTCTCAACTGCTACTTACGCAGAGGAAATTCCACTTGAGTACCAAATTAAAAGTATTACGGTCACAGAAGTTAAAAACTTCAAAAATGGCCTATTAGGTAATGTTAAGGCCGAGACCCCTGTAACGACGCCCACTCCTGAAGAACCAAAGGTCGACAGGCTAGAACAAACTAAAAAAGTTATTGCCGTGGCCAGAGATTTTGTTGCTTTAGGTGATGCTGTTTATACCCTTGTCACCAAAGGCAGACCAAGTAACGTTTCTACTTATGCCTCAATCGATATTGTTCCCAAGGACCCTATCACGAAAGAAATTGTAAGTGCTTTTGATCTTGAAAACTTTAGTGAACCTATTGAAAAGAAATTCTCCATCAAACTTCGTAATGGTTATAACAAAGTAGTCGTTCAATTCGATTATTCAGTGATCTTCTCATACGGTGGATCATATAACGGCAAAGGGAAATTCATCTCAAGTGCGATGATTGTTCCAGGAACAATCAAAACGACTTTTGGTTGGGACTTCTCATCTGAGATGAAGTTAACTGGAATTATGAATGTAGGAACTAAAGAAAATCCAGTCATGGCCGCCAACCTCACTGTTAAATACGCCATGAAGTCGTTATTTTCTGCTTTCGAAAAAAGTGACACCATTTTCATTACTGGCGAAGGAAAGATTAAAGCTTTCTCAAATATGTAATTTCCATAGGCCATCTTCGGATGGCCTTTTTTTACAAATAGTAGATACTACAAATAGAAATAAAAATTAAGTCCATATTCCTGATCTCCATTTATAGTAAAAGCTCGCTGGTGGCCTCCAAATGCAAATTCCTGAGTCGAATACCTAATCTCATTTAGCCACTGACTTTCATTCCATGGATTAATCCTTATTTCAAAAACAGAATAAATCTTCCATTGATTAGAAAAATCCATCAAAACTCCAGCATCAGCTCCATATGCTAACTTCATCTTATAAAGCTCTTCACTTATATAAGAAGCTTCTCCGTGGGCAAGGAGATAGGGAGAAAAATAGCGGGAATGAAAACTTAACCCATATCCCAGGGAAGTTCCCTGGGTCGTCAGTTCTTTATTTTTGTATCGTGTCTGATAGTTTCCAAATTTTACCTTCCAGGCCGAGGCCCGATTAAATCGGTCCCATTTGCCCAAGGATAAAATGTCCAAGAGCTGAAATTCTCTGAATTGCAGGTTTTGCCCATCTATCCGGAAACTTGTTCGTCCTACTTCCAATTTAGTTCTATGGGGGTAGGCAGGAGAATAATCCAAAAGATCGTGGTAAGCAAAACGCCATTCAAAATCAATTTTATTTTTTCCTTTAGCGTTTAAGTACCCCAGTGCCACTCGTTTTGAGCGATGACCTTTATGGGGAGCTTCTTTCATCTTATCGGAAAAATCCAAATCAGGACTTCTAATTAGAATTTTGGAGCGGCCAACCAAGAGAGGACGTTTCTTAGCATGAATTTTCTCATCACCTTTTAGAACTGCTTTGGCATTTTTAAAATCCATTAAACTTAGGGCCGTATCGTAAATAAGTGCCCTTCTCTCTCGAGAAAGTTCTGGATTTAACTCCTTTTTCCCATCATAAAGACTCATCATCATTTTTTGCTCAGAGGGCCTGAGCATCTTAAGCTGTTGGTAAAAAATCGTACTTGGTGCTGCCCTAAACTTCACGGTCTCAATGAGTTTGTGATCATTAAGTATTCGGATAGTATCAGCAGGAATGACGTAGAGATAAGTCAGATCTTTCACAATATTAAGACTGGGTCTCGCCCCTTCCAATAAAGTCATCACATGATAAGAACAATTTTCAGTTAGAAAGTAGTACTCAAAGTAGGTATGCCCAAGTTCCCAGACTTGATCTACGACAAATAGAATTTCTTCTTCGGTGAAATTAAGCTCATAACTCCACAGGTCTCTGGATTCAAAATCATTATACTCACGCACTTTATAATAATAAGGAATGGCACTGTAAGAGCCTGGAAAAAAACCTGCCAGACCACCGATGGCAAACCATACAGGATTTGCTCCACCTGTTTCGGCTCCATAATTAATGCCAGTATCAAGAAGCTCCGTTTGTACCTTCTCGTCGGACTGCCCACGGGGATTTTTTCCCAGGCGCAGAAAAGTGTGACCAAAACTGGAAGCTGGATTATTTAGATAATAGGAAGAAAAAACTAAAAAAAGAGATTTTGCTTTGAGTCGTCCTCTAAACTCATCTAGTTTTTCACAAGGAGTTATGGGAGTAGCAATTTCAGGATGTTTTTTTTTAATCCAACGAAAACGGGCAGGGAATCGGCAATGGACATCCCCTTCACCGAAAGAGATGGCCTTAACAAAAGCTTTAAGTTCTTTCTCTGGAGACGTCCTACCATCCGGATGTAGAAAAAAATTTTTACCATCGGCTTCGGATCTATAACCAAAAAGACTTTTGTTATAACGAAGAAGTTTTAACCACTGAGGATCATGCCAATCTTGGGCAAACACAGAAAATGATGGAAATAAAAGGGCCCCCCAAAGGAGGCCCATTAAAAAACTTTTTTGATTCAAATTAGATGACGTGAGTACATTTAGCATTAAGCGAATCATTATTCTCAATCATCGTGTTGATGTGAACCATAATCTGAGTTGCGCTTTCTTTACCATTTGTGATGGTTTCAAAGTTCTGTTGAACTTTTGAAGCAAAAAGATCTGAGTCACATCCATAAAAACTGGCAAGAGTTTTAACAGAGTCACCTTGGCCTTTGGCCATATCGGTTACTAAGCTGTGATGATTTGCTTCAATGAAGTTTTTGATCAAAGCTGTTTGCTCAGCAGCAGTTACGCAGTTAGAAGTTCCAGAAGAGATGGCAAAAGTATTTGTACCAGTTCCGTTAGTCGTAATGGCCAGGATTTGATTTCCTTCCTTACCCATAAGTTGAGAACCAAGTCCACAACCACCCATACCATATGGTTTATCGGCCATAACTGCTGAACTTAAAACAACCAGAGTAATAAATAATAAAAATTTCATGAGTAAGTCCTCTTGATTAAAGTGTGCAGTTTTCGATCAAATAACGATCTGAAGAAACAGTGTCATACATGTTAGCAGCAACAGTCGAATCTTCTTTTGAACTGAAGATATTTTCATAACGAGACTGAAGTTTTGCACCAAGATATTCAGAGTCTTTACAACCCATGATCTGTCCCATCGCTACGATCGTGTCTCCATTACTCTTTACCACGTCATTAGCAAGTGCTTCGCGGTTGGCAGCGATAAACATACCCATGTTTTTTTTAAGTGAAGCAGTCTTAGAAGCATCAGGAACACAATTTGAAGTGCCAGAAGTAACAGCAAATGTGTTGTTCATGTATGTGCCATTGGTTGTAGCGGCAAGAACTTGTGAAACTCTGCTTTCAGAATCAGCAAAAACCAATGAACCTAAACCGCAACCGGCCATCCCATAAGCACCTTTGTTAGTGTTTTTGAGATCGTCTTTTACTTGAGTGGCCTTACTTTTAGACGCAGATTTTGGAGCTGGGTTTTTTGCTTTAGGCGCAGCTCTTCTTTGAGCATGCGCACTTGTTACTAAAGTAAGTGCAATAACAATTAACGATAATCGCTTCAAATCGATCCTCCTTGAAAATTAAAAATTTAGGTATAAAAAGATTAAAGGATTATCTCGAGTTTTGGAAATTAATTTACAGAAGAGGTTAAGTTTGCGTGCATTGATCCACACGTAATCTTGTTTCTACACTTTCGTTTAGATAAAAAAGACGTAGGGTTTCGATGCCTGGCATAAAAAAGGCCCGCATTTCTGCGGGCCCTGCTTATTTCGAATAAATTCAGAAATTAGACTTTGAAACCCTTAAGCTTTTCAGCAAGAGTAGAAGCTTTCACTTCTTCGTGCTTGTAAGCCGTTTTGTATTCACCAGTTGCAATGGCCTTCATAGAAAGAGCGATTTTCTTAGCTTGTTTATCAATAGAGATAACAATAGCTTTTACTTTATCACCTTTAGCAACTTTATCAGATGGTTTTTCTACACGCTCTTCTGAGATTTCAGAAATGTGTACAAGACCTTCGATACCAGTTTCTAATTCTACAAATACACCAAATTCAGTGATACGAACTGCTTCACCTTCAACAGGTGAACCAACAGGCATACGTTCTTCAATGCGTTTCCAAGGATCTTCTTCAAGCTGTTTAAGGCCTAAGCAGAATTTTTGGTTTTCTTTATCAACAGTAACAACGGCTGCTTTCACTTTTTGACCAACTTTGTACTCTTCAGAAGGGTTTAGGTTCTTCTTAGTCCAAGAAAGATCTGAAACGTGAATAAGAGCGTCTACTTCTTCGCCTAGGTCAAGGAATAGACCGAAGTCTACGATTGCTTTAACTGTACCTTCAACTGTTTTACCAGTTGGGTATTTAGCAGCTAAATCATCCCAAGGGTTTGGCATAAGTTGTTTAAGACCAAGAGAAATTCTCTTGTTCTCAACATCTACTTCAAGAACTACGGCTTCAACTTTGTCGCCTACATTGTAAGTCTTGTTAGCAGCTTTTTTGTTCGTCCAGCTCATTTCTGAAACGTGGATAAGACCTTCGATACCATCAGAAAGTTCAACGAAGATACCGTAGTCTTTAACAGATACGATTTCCCCAGAAACTTTTGATCCTGGCATATATTTGTCTTTAGCAGATTCCCAAGGGTTTGCTTGAACTTGTTTAAGACCTAGAGATACACGCTCTTTAGAAGCGTCATATTTAAGGATCTTAACATCTACTTCATCACCAACGTTAAGAAGGTTAGAAGGATGTTTAACACGGCCCCATGACATATCAGTGATATGTAATAAACCATCAACACCACCAAGATCAATAAATGCTCCGTAATCAGTAATGTTTTTCACAATACCTTTCACGATCATACCTTCTTGAATCTGAGTAAGTGTTTCATCTCTCATCTTCCCACGCTCTTCAGCTAGGATGGCGCGACGAGAAAGGACGATGTTGCCACGTTTCTTGTTAAATTTAATAACTTTGAATTCCATTGTTTTACCAATGTACTTATCAAGATTTTTAACAGGACGGATGTCAATTTGAGATCCTGGAAGGAAAGCTTTAACACCAATATCAACTGAAAGACCGCCCTTAACTTTAGCGATAACGGTACCTTCAACAGGTTCGCCTTTTTCGCAAGCTTCAGAGATTTTATCCCAAGCCTTAAGAATTTCTGCTTTGTCTTTAGAGAGAACAAGGTTCCCCATTTGTGACTCAAGCTTCTCAAGGTAAACTTGGATATCCTCACCGACTTTTACTTTCATGGTGCCGTCGTAGTTACGGAACTCACGAGCTAAAACAAGACCTTCTTGTTTGTAGCCGATGTCAACAGTGACGAACTCATCGTTCATAGCAACTACACGACCCATGAAAACTTCGCCTTCAGCGAAATTCTTGGCGCCTGCAGAGTTGATAAGATCTCCGAATTCTGTTTTTGCTTGTACTTCTTTAACGTCTCCGACTTCGAAGTCGAAACCCTTGACCCAAGCAGGAATGTCAAAAGTTTGTTTAGAGACAGGTGATTTAGTGGGCATAATGGCCCCCCTTTAACTGAACATTAATCCTTCTACTGAAAGACCCCATTTAAGAGTGAGTCATTTATAATCATGCGCGGAATAAAAGTCAAAGACTTAGGCGAACTTCTTCTTTTTTTGAGTGTAACGCAGCCGTTGCATGTAAAGCTTTTCATAATGAGCATAAAGGGCCTCAGCATAGTGCTCAAAATGATGCTGATCCTGAAGTTCAAGCTCAATGCCGTTAAGTTCATCTAAGTAGTTAGGATAATTAGTAAGAATCTTAATTAATTTGTCTTTAAGTTCTCGACCATCCTCCGGATGGTAGGTCTCACCAAGTTTGCCTTGCTTAACCAGCTGCTGGCGGGTTGAGGTTCTGGGCAAAAGGACAGGTGTCTGAGTGACTAAAGCATAGAGATCCAGATCCGACATTAGCTCTTCCATAGGCAGGCCCACAAAAATATCGCAGTCCTGGAAACTTGCCGAACTTAAAGGACGGGTCTCAAAACTAATGTTCATCTCAAGCCCACGTTCAAGAATCATACGTTTGAGACCATCATAAATGGGATGGATATACCAGGAGATGTCAGTTAAAAAAGTAAAGATCAATCGTTGATTCAGTCCTGCTCTTTCGGCCGAATGTAGAATACCAGGAATAGCATCTACAAAAATTTTAAGATATGAAAAATCAGATTCTGTTCTAGGAACAAAAGTCATGATTTTCTTTTTTTCATGAGGATGCTGTTCACGAGAAATTTTAGCGGGAAAATCAATCCCAACACCTGTTACATGTACCTTTCTAGTACTGATAGGAAAGGTTTCAACAGCAAGCTCTCTAATATCCGCAGAAAAAGTGAATACGGCATCTGTCCTTGATATAAACCATTTATCAATTAAAGAATTTCTTCTCCAAGGTATGTTTTCATTATAAGTAAAAATAAGTGGAATTTGAGACATGCCCTTTAAGAGCACACCCAAAGGCAGAAGGGATTGATAGTTATAAGTATGAATGATATCAATTTGTTGTTTGGAGAGGATTAACTGAAGTTGAAAATAAAGATTCAACTTGCTGCGCCAGTTAATCAGTTCATGGGAAAAATACAAACGGGGAATGTCTTCTTTTTCAGCTTCCTTATCAACCAGAGACTTTTCCTTACAGAGAATAAAAGCGGCCCCACCGATATTTCGAAAATAACTTGCATCTGAAATACATCTTCTTTCAATAGTATCCCACGCATCTGAAAGGCAGACATAAAGAACAGTAAGGTCCGATAATCGGATTCTTTCTCTCATTAATTTTCCACGATATCTGCAGTGACAGACCCTATCTTAATCTTGGCACTTGCTTTAAGAAGCACTCTTTTTTTATCATCACTAAACCAAAAATATAGATCTCCACTTTTAATGTGATCTCCTGTGTATTTGGTCACAGCGTGAACTCGAATCGCTTTGCGTTTCCCCTTAGATGTCTCAATCTCTTCTCTGCCCTCAACTTCCGAACGAAGGATGAGGATTTTATCTTTGTTGATTATAGGGATCTCATAAAGATCATTATCTTTAAGAGGTAGTCCTTGATAGAAAAAAACCACCGAAAAAGGATCAATACTGTAATAAGGAATGTATTTTTCTGTTTTTTTCTCTTTGATTTTTCCATCAGATTTTTTCTGTTTATAAAACCAAAAAGTTTTAAGTTGATCGCGGTCATGAAGCTGTAAATCATCCACGTTTTGTTTTGATTCTCTTTGAATTAAGCTATAGCGCACACTTAAAAAATCCTGAGTTGCAACATAAGTGTCGACCGTATCATCTAGCTCATAAATACTGCGATAGAATGGCGCTGATTTAAAACGAGAATGGTAATGCCACACTTCCTTACCATTGATCATCTTTTTACCATTATTGGTAAGCATGATCTTGCCTACTGTCATACCCAGGTAATGAATATCTAGATACATCTTCTCATCAACAGGGTGATTGGGTTGATAGACATCCCAAACTTTTTTTGCCTGCTCATTCACAGAAATCAATTCAGGGGGATAATCCACAGGTAGAACTTTAGGTGGAGCACCCATAGGAGTCACGGTGATGGATGGCACATCAGATTCCTTAATAGGTTTAGGTACCAACTTTTTATCTTTTGCTTTATCTGAGGGAGATTTATTTTTTGTTTTCTTTTCAGCTTTTACCATTGGGGTTGGAACAGCTTCAACTTCAAATTTGTCCATAAGGCTCTTATCCACCACCACTTCAGGGGATATTGTTTGCGAAGATGGAAGATCGATGGATTTTTCAAAATCTTTATGATTCCAAGATGAACATCCGGCCAATAAAATCCAAAGAGGCAAGATTTTTTTCATCATCGTTCCTTAATGATTCGCTTCAAGATGAAGTACCTTACAAAGTTGTGTGCGAAGTTCTTTTTCCCCATTAATAAACTCGACTTTCACTTTAGTGAAAAGAATGCGGCTATCTAGGGAGACTCGTTTCATCTTAACCATGTCCTTTTCAGAACAAAGTATGATCGCCGATTGTTGTGAAGCCTTAATAAGAAGCTCATTAACATCTTCTGGTGTGAAAAAATAATGATCCGAAAAACTAACCTTCTCCGTAATATCTACTCCAAAATTATCTAGATACTTATAAAAAGAATCCGGTGATGCAATGGCAGTAACAGCAATGGCCCGAAGGCCCTTAAGTTCACTGATGGAAAGAATATATTTATCATGAACATCAAACACACCCAACGGTTCATAACGAGTAAGAGCAAGTATTGGCTTATGATGAAAATGTTCGCTAATAGTTGTAAGGAGTTTAGCAATTTTCTCTTCTGTCACCATGTCTGCTCGTGAGATGACTATAGCATCGGCATCTTTAAGAGCAGAAAGACCTTCTCTTAAATACCCAAGAGGGGCCACTTTATAAAGATTAAGAGGCATGGTGGCATCAAAGAGCACTATGTTAAATGAGCGATAAATTTGAAGATGCTGAAAACCGTCATCTAGAAGCACGACATCCGGACGAACTTCAGAAAAATACTTTATTAAATTGTCGGCACGTTTTTTACCAACGATCACGGCCCCTCGACTCATTTTATTAGAAATCATAAGGGGCTCATCGCCATAATCAAAAGGATTGAGACGAAATTTCTGTCCCGATTTAAGAAGTCCAGAAGAATGTTCCAACTGGCCTTTATAACCACGTGTTAGAACCACCGGGGTAAGATTTTGTGAAATCACCCATTCAGCAAGCCAAATGATGGTAGGAGTTTTCCCCGTTCCACCAAAAGAAAGATTACCAACAGAGATAACAGGGACTTTAAAAACACGTTTTTTAAAAACTCCGTATTCATAAAACGATCGACGTACACGATAAACCCAGTCCCACGCGAAACTGAAAGGCGCAAAAACTCCACCCTTAAGAAGGGACTTTAGGTTGATGCGGTTTTTATGTAGAAACTCATTCATGAATAACCCGGGATATATAATCAGGAATGGAAAAATCCTCTCCCGAAAGCAAGTGCTTTGTATGCTTTAATTTTCCTTTCATTTCATTATAAACCGTTTCGTTTTCTATCCAAGACCTTATTACCCGAGTAAGTTGCTGGGCATTGGCTTGGTCCTGGGTGAATTCAGGGAAAATCATTTCTCCGTGAATAATATTCGTAAGAGAGATAGGACCAGAATACTTAATAAAATTATCAAAAATAAAAACGTTCAGAAGAGAGCTTTTATAACAAACCACCGTAGGCAACTCAAAGAGCCCAGTACTTAGAGTGACCGTACCACTAGCGGCCAATGAAAAATGGCATGCACGCATGGCCGCCGTAAGTTCAGTTGAGGCATAGACGACATCGATTTTATCAGCGTAAAAGTCATAAATATCCTGAGAAACATGTCCCACTTTGACCAGATGAATTTCCACAAGATGAGTTTTACGAAGTTCTTCGACCGCTTTGATAAATTCGGGCAAAAGTCCATGAATTTCAAAACGACGACTTCCAGGCAAAAGAAGAATTTTAAGTTTTTTTTCCCAAGAACCAAATGGTTTTGTTGGGATATCAAGGAGTTCATCTTTATAGGTACGCATGAGAGGATGGGGAATAGATCTTATCTGATGAACACCACGATCTTTAAACCATTTCTTCTCAAAAGGAAGAATTGTAAAAAGTGTGTGAACGGTTTTAGCGATGACCCCAGCTCTATACGCTTTCCATGCCCAGGCCTGAGGGGCAACATAATAAAGGACTTTTACTCCTCGCTTAGCAAGTTTACGAGCAAGCCTGAGATTAAAATCCTGAAAATCGATGACTATGGCCGTTTTAGTTCCTCGTTTTATGACTTCCTTTTCGATATGGAAGAGGGCCTTAAAATAAAAAGGAATTTTATGAATAACTTCAGAGAAACCCATGCTTGAAAAATCTTTTAAATGATAAAGAAGCTCCATGCCGTGAGACTTAAGCTCATCTCCACCTACACCATAAAAATGCACATCTGGACTCTGGGCCTTAAGTTCTCTAAAAAAAGTCATTGCATGCTCTTCGCCGGATTTTTCTCCAGCAATGAGAAGGCAACTGTTCATGTCCACTTCACTATCACAGCTTCGTGTCGATCCATAGATTCAAGTGTGCAATCGATAAGATGTACAGCGGCCAGACCATCGTAGAGTCCAACAACAGACTTTAAACCATTTTGAATGGAATCATAAAAATGCCTATGCTCAAGCATAAGATGATCACGTTTAGGATAAGTGTCCTCTTTGACAAAAACACCTTCAGAAACTTCTCCTTTCGGAGCTTCTAGTATTTTATTCATGAAAAGATCGACAAAGATCATTCCATCCTGCGAGATCACTTCTATATCTCTCATTTCTTTAACATGGTTTCTTCCAACCACGATGATCGCCTCGCATCCTTCTTCCATCTCGACTTGAATAGTTGCGTGATCCCATTTATTAGTTCGAATTTTGATTCCTGATGCCTTAATCTTTTTAGGTTTTTGTTTAAACAAATACATCAAAAGATCCAAATCATGAATAGCAAGATCCTGAACCACATCCACATCAGTGGCACGGCCCTTAAAAGGGGCCACTCGATTGATTCGAACAGTGTAAGGAGTTTTTAGCGAGTGCAGACGTGGAACAAGACGCTCCCAGGCCTCATGAAAACGTTCACTATGTCCTACTTGCAACACCACTTTTTTATCAAGAGCAATTTTTTTTAATGCCAGAGCTTCATGATCGTTTGAACAGAGTGGCTTTTCACAAAAAACATGTTTGTCATTTTCAAGAAGAAGTTTCACTAATTCAAAATGAACAGATGTTGGAGTGACTACAAAAGCAGCATCGATCTCCCCCATTATTTCTGAAACATCTGAAACAACTCGAAGGCCAGGATGATTTGTTTTTGCTTGAATCTGGCCTGCAGGAAATTTCTCAACGATGGCCACAAACTCGACACGATCAGAATGAGCGACGACTTTTTGACAGTGCCATTTCCCAAGATGTCCATAACCCAATACTGCTACTCTTATTTTATTCATCATTAGCCTGCCATGAACGGAGCAATTCCGATTTCACTCTTCAGGATAAAAGCAACGATATCTTGGATGACCACATTATTTTTATATTCAGTCATCAACTCTGGATGAGACACAAAAGCTCTTGGAGCTAATGCAGACGCCTCCATCGTGCGATAGAAATCGACCACTTCAGAGACAGCTTCTTTAGCGTGCCCCTGACGTTTTAGGCCAATGATATTTATCCCTTTGAGACGGATACGGTTACCATAGGCCGTACAGAAGTTTGGAATATCACGATCAATTCCTGAACCACCACCAATATAAGCACCTTTACCTAGAGTCACAAACTGAGAGACACCTGTGTTACCACCGATGATCACACGGTCACCAATGTTTACGTGACCAGCAAGCATCACACTATTGGCGAATGTCAAATTATTGCCAAGCATACAATCGTGGGCAATATGACAATAGGCCATAAAAAGTGAATTTGAACCGATAACGGTTTTTTTGTCTTGTTTTGTCGTTCCACGATGAATGGAAATGTATTCTCTAAAAATATTGTTATCGCCAATAATGGTTTCTGTTGGTTCATTTTTATAAGACGTATCTTGAGGAGGAGCACCAATCGATCCAAACTGAAAGAACTTATTATTTTTTCCAATAGTCGTATGTCCATCAACGACAATATTTGAATGAAAAACACAATCATCACCAATAACGACATTGGCACCAATGACGCAAAAAGGACCAATCTTAACGTTATTGCCAACCTTTGCTTCTGGATGAACAAAAGACATAGGATGGGCTTCATAATTTTTACTCATTATACCCTCTTTTATTTATAAGATATTTTTAGTGAGGCCATAACACTTGTTTGTGACATGAGCTCTCCGTCCACATGAATTTCACAGTCGTACATCTGAATCGGACCTCTAACTTTATTTAAAGTCGCTGTAATCACAAGATCCATGGGAGGAATGATAGGTTTTCTAAAACGGGCCGAATTAATACCCAACAAGGCCACTTCAAGTTTTGTTTCTTCAATCGGCTTCTCTAGACAATGCACACATAAAAAGGAAGCCGCTTGGGCCATCATTTCCACTTGCACGACGCCAGGAAGAATCGGATCTCCGGGAAAATGTCCCTCAAGAATTTTAACCGTATGATCTACACGAAAGGTACACACTGCTTTTCCACCAACCATTTGTTGGGGCTGCAGGGGAGTTTTATGATCCCGTAAAGCTTCTGGTAAAACGACCTCTTTAACTCCGTCTATAAAGAGAAAAGGGTCTCTATGGGGAAGATAATTCATGACCTGGTCTTTATTCATCAACATGAAAACCTCTTATGATTTTTCTTTAAGAGACATATTTCGAACGTAAGCAAAACCTTTCATCCATTCTCTAAGATCTCGTGCTGGGTGACCACCTAGTTTTGAACCAGCTGGCCAGATAGCTCCTTCATTTACCAGAGCTCCGCCAGCAACTTGGGTTCCAGTACCTAAATACGTATCAGGACCAACTCCGGCCTTACCACCACAAACCACGTAGTCCTCCAGAACAGCACTGCCTGCTAAAGCGACGTGTCCACACAATACACATCCCTTACCAACTTTACAGTTATGAGCAATTTGCACAAAATTATCTATCCGTGTTCCTTCTCCAATAATAGTTGGAGAAAAAGTTCCACAATCAATAGATGAGTTACTACCGATTTCAACATCTTGATGGATAAGCACTCCACCCACATGCCAGATTTTTACATGCTTGCCTTGATGAAATGTATAACCAAATCCATCTGATCCAATAACCGTCCCAGAATGAATACGACAGTTTTGACCTATTTTAGTAAAGGGATAAATTGTGACATGAGGATAAATTTTTGTATTATCGCCAATTTCCACATGAGGAAGAATCACACATCCTGGCATGATCTCAACCTTAGCACCAATCTTCACATGCTCACCGATAAAAACATTCTGTGCAATGTGAGATGAAGGATCAATGTCAACAGTGCCCATCTGTCTTCCATCTACCTGAGAATTGATGCCTTTCATCTTTTCGTCATAAAATGGTTTAGAGAGTAGGGTCAAACTCATTGGAACCTGGGTACTTGTCATCATCCAAGGAAGTTTTTCTAGGTTTGCTTTAAGTTCAGCATTCATCAAATAAAAGAACTTTTCATCAATGATGACACCGACACTAAGTTCAATTGCCCTCTCAAGATGAGGAAGGAATTTTTCAAGAAATTTTCCATTTTTGATGAAGACAACACTGAATGGAAGAAGTGTGTCTAAAGCAGAAATGGCCCGAACTTCTTCGGGCCATTTGGCATTCTTAACAATTTTCAAACTTGGATCTAATTGAGCGAACTCGGTGAGTCTCATAATCGCTCCAGAGGTTAGGCCTATTTAGGATTCTTTTTGTCGTAAGCCTTGATCACTTCTTCAGTGATATCAACTTTGCTTTTCGCATAAACAATCGGTGCTGCAGACAATTCAAAAGTCATATCCACTTCTTTGGCCACAGAAACTTCATCGATAATAGGACGAAGTTTTTCAAGAATAGGCTTTTTCATGTCCTGTTCCATCTTTTGAATTTCTTTTTGGTATTCCATCGTCTTGGTCTGAAGTTTCATCATAAGTTCTTGGATTTCACGTTCTTTAGTCATACGGGCCGCTTCGGCCAAAACCATACTTTGTTTCTTATAGTCTTCTTGAGCTTTTTTGATTTTCTCTTCATCTTTTTTAAGAACAGCTTTTTTCTCATTAAAAGCTTTCTCAAGTGTCTTTTGAACGTTTTTACCTTCTTTAATCGTTGTGATGACTTTTTGAATGTCGACCAATCCAATTAATGTTGCTGAGAATGCCGGAAGGGCAAAAACCAATACGACTAAACTTAATATTAATTTCATAACTATATTCTCCTTACTTTCGTAAAACTTTATCACCGTTTAAAACAATTGTCCTATGTCAAAGTTGAACTGGTTAGAGTCCTCTGTTTTCCTTTTATTAACAGGAAAACCAAACTCAAACCGCAGAACTCCTATAGGAGAAAACCATCTAAAGCCAAAACCGTAATCACTTCTTAAACCAAAGTTATTGTCTTCACCTATTCTGCGCTCAAAAACATTACCCGCATCATAAAAGACAACCCATTTTAATCCGGCTTCTTTCACTAATGGATGTTCTAACTCCAACGTTCCAAGAACACTAAAAAGCCCTCCGAAATTGAATGTATCTAGTTGTCCTGTTTCTTTATTGCGAGCTAACCTTCTTGGTCCAATATCTTCAAGATTAAAACCTCGCATGTTTCGCGCTCCACCGAGAGAGAATTTTTCAACTCGGGGAATATCACGTGCAGTGGTTTTAAATAACTGAGACGTGGTTAAACGTGAACGGAGAACAAGGTCACCCCAAAGGCTCTTATAATAACGTCCTTCAATTTCACCTTTCATCCAACGCATGGTTCCGCCAAGACCCGTATATTCTACGGAGCTACTTGCATAATAACCATTGGAAGGTTCAAAAATGTTATTTCGTTTATCTCGAATAATTGATCCCTGAAGCGATGATGCTGAACCATTCTCAACTTTAGGATCAATTCCTTCGTTGATGACGTTACTAACTTTGTTGTCTTCATAACGATATGTTAGGAATAAACGAGTGTATTCAAAGATCGGATGCCCCACTCGCACGTCAGCACCATGTTTACGGTAAGCAAACGAACGAATGAAAAATGAGAGAGTTTGATAATAGTCAGTTCCGGCGGTCCACTTGGTGTCAAAAAGGTATGGTTCCGTAAAACCCACGTTATAAATCTGCTGACGTTTTGAATAAGAAAGATTGAGATTTATATTCTGACCCAAACCCCTAAAGTTGTTCTGAGCTACACTGGCCTGAATAAATCCTTGCGTGGCCGTTGAATAACCTGCCCCCACGGAGATTTGACCAGTGGGACGTTCTTTAATTGAGATCTCTACATCCAGAATGTTGTCAGTTCCTTTGCGAGTGATCGTATTAAAAATCACACTCTCAGGCTGAAAAAAGCCTAAGCGGTTTACATTATCTTTTGAGGTCCTAAGTTTGGATCCTGAGTACATCTCACCTTCATGAATGCGAAGTTCTCGGCGGATGACCTTGTCTCTGGTTTTAGTATTCCCTTTCATGACGATCTTGCCAAAATAAGCTATAACACCTTTTTCGAATGAGAAAATAACATCAACTTTGTTTTCTCCAGGAACCACTTCAAGGGTTCTAAGAACGTTGGCAAATGCATACCCCTTGTCTTGATACATTTCTGTTAGAGTTTGAATGTCTAGACGTAGGTTATCCTCATTATAAATGTCATTCGATTTGATCTTCAGTTTTTTTATCATTTTTGATTCGGAAAAAAGAAGTTCACCATTAAATGTAATATTATTAACAGTAAACTGAGGACCCTCTGTGAGCCTTACTGTAATGAAGATCCATTTTTTATCTTCCGATGCTGTAACTTCAGGATTCTGGATATTGACCTGCAGATATCCTTTTGTCTTATAAAAGTACTTAAGACGCTCAACGTCAGTTTGAAAATTCATTTCTTTAAAATTTCCTGAACCAGACAAAAAAGAGAAATAAGACTCTTCACGAGTCTGCATGAAGTTTTTAAGCTCTTCATCAGTTACTGATTTATTTCCGAGAAAGGTGATTTTTTTAACTCTTACCTTGTCCCATTCTTTAATTTTGAATTTTACTTCCACAGATCCATTGGCGCTATCAGTTAGCTGGTAAGTGGCCTGGGCCAAAAAGTATCCCTTCTCTTCATAGTGCTTTTGTAAAAGAAGCACGTCATTTTTAAGAGTCGAAATATCAAGAATATTAAATTCTTTGGTTTTAACCTGTTCCTTGAGATCATCATCATTAATCTCATCGTTTCCATCAAAAGAGATTTTGGAAATGATCGGTTTTTCTTTAAGCTTAAAGAGGAGAACGTTCTTTTCGCCCACTTTTTTGTGATAGGCCTCAACCTCTTCGAAATACTTCATATCGTAAATACGAGAGAGATCTTTTCTAAGAAGATAATTATCTAAGATCATGTCGGTACGAGTACCAATTTTTTCTAAAACAGCTTCAGCTTCAACTTTTCTGTTTCCTGTGACTTCAATTGAATCCACGCGAAACATCTCACGGATGGGACCGATGATCTCTTGACCATAAACTGGTGTGAGAAAAAAAATGAGGAATAAGAGTAGCGCTTGTTTCAACCAACAAATCCTTAACGCAAAATGCTATCTAATGAATTTTATTTGCAGTCCGTGATTCTAGCCAATAATCTGACCATCTTCAATGACTATTTTACGAGGAAAGAAGGAAGCTACCTTATCGTCGTGAGTAACAACTAAAAGAGTTGCTCCATAATCTGCAGCAAGATTTTTAAGAAGAGTTGCAACCTTTTCTGTATTTTTTGAATCTAAATTTCCCGTAGGCTCATCGCAGAGAAGAATTTTCGGACGAAGAGATAAGGCACGGATAATGTTGATTCGTTGCTGCTCACCACCAGAGATTTCGAATGGAAATTTTTCAAGGCAATGAGTCACACCCAATGTTTCGGCCAATACTTTGGTATCTTTTTCAACGCGGACCATGTCTTTGCCACCGATGCGGGCAGGAAGTAGAATATTGTCTCTGCACGTCATTGAAGGCAATAAAAAATGGAACTGAAAAACAAAACCAACACAATCATTTCTATAACGAGCAAGTTCCGTGTCCCCCACGGACGTTAAGTTTTTATTATCAATCGTAACTTTACCAGAAGTTGGCTGATCCAGGCCTCCCAGTAAATATAGAAGGGTGGATTTTCCTGAACCTGATGCTCCTCGGATGGCCACTAATTCTCGCGCCTCAATTTTAAGATTAATACCTCTTAAAACTTTTGTTTTCCCAAAAGATTTTTCAACTTGTTCTAAATGTATGAAGCTCATGCACTAAACTCCTGCCGTAGTCCTTCAATAATAGGACGGCGCTTAAGCCTTAGATAACCCAAAAACGCGGCCAACATTACCCACAATAACGATACTGAATATACTGTAAAATAGGCCTTAAAATCTAATTTAATACTCAAAGAAGATAAGACGTAGATTTCCCCTGGAATTTGTAAAAAGGGCAAATGCTGGAGTCCCCAATTAAAAATCATGGAAAGAAGATGAGCACCGACACATGAAAAGAACCAAATAATGAAGATAGAGACACACCAAAAGCGCATTAAAGAACTCAGATCTAAACCAATGGCCCTTAAAAAAAAGAAGTCTTGTGCTTTTTTTTCCATGATATAAATCACAAAGGCCAAAATGTTAAAAACAGCGACCACCACAATTAATTGCAGGATTAATGAGATGGATAACTTCTCAACTTTAACGGCCTCAATTAAAAACGAATATTCATTCCAGAAAGGTTTCACCTGATAATCACCATCAAGTCTGGCCCGTAAAACTTGCTGAGACTGAGTGACGGCATCTAAATCATCCAGGCGCTGTTTTTTTTTAAGAGATACGATGGCCAAATTTATACGATTACCAACACCTAAAAGATCCCCTAGATCTTGTCTATCAAGATAAACAAATCTTAGATCCTTTTGATAGATGCCGTGTTTAACTATCGATCCGACTTGGAATATCTTAACAGTGGGAAGATTGGCCGATGATTCGTTACCTCTACCAAGAGTTAAAGCAACATTATCACCTTTTTTGAGTTTTAATTGTCGTGCAAGCTCATACCCCACAACCATCTTTCCAGGAGAGACACTTACTTCTAGTCCTGTGGCGCGACCAAAATTTTCACTCTCCACTCCTCTCACCAGTACACCCTTACTTTGTCCCTGATAAAGAGCAAAAGCTTCGGTTTGAATAACGGGAGCAATAGCTGATGGAGAAATCGAATTTAAATTTTCTTCTAACTCTGGATTTAAGAAAAAAAATCCTTTTGGGGAAGTGATAAGAATATCACCTGATGAATGTCTTAAACCTGACTTGAGTAGGTGATCAAATCCATCCATGAGTCCAAAAGTGCAAAGAATGACCGAGATGGAAAAAGCAAAACTCATCATGGTCGCAAGCAGGATTTTGCCTGCAGAGCGACCATGTAAAACGATTCTTAAAATCGATAAATAGGAACTAGACTTCATTCTTCTTCAGAAAAGAGGTGCTCTTTTTTAAGAAGAGGGAAAAAAAGTACGTCACGGATGGTTGTGCTGTCAGTGAGGACCATCACCAGACGATCGATACCGATACCTTGACCCGCTGTCGGTGGCATTCCGTATTCAAGAGCACGTACAAAGTCATAATCCACATCACAAGCTTCGATATCCCCTGCTTCCTTGGCCATGGCCTGTTCCGCAAAACGGTCTAACTGATCGGTGGGGTTATTTAACTCAGAAAAAGCATTTCCGATTTCCCACCCGTTCATAAAAAATTCAAAACGATCTACGAACTCAGGGTTCTCATCATTTCGACGTGACAGAGGAGAAACTTCTGTTGGGTACTCAGTGATGAATGTCGGCTGAATGAGCTGACCCTCAACAATTTCTTCAAAACAAAGAACCAGGAGTTTACCCCAAGTAAGACCAGCTGCTTTTTTCTGATCCAGCTCTTTGCCTTTAAGAAGACCCAATAAGTATTCACGATCATTCATTTGATCAAGACTAGAATTAGTATATTTGGCCACAGCCTCTCTCATTGTGAGACGAGTAAATGGACCTTTTAGGCTAATCTCATGATCGCCGTATTTGATGGTCTCAGCTTTAATAACATGTTTTGCAAGCCCCAGAATCAACTCTTCAGTGAAATCCATCAGGTCAAGATAAGTGGCATAGGCCCAGTAGAACTCGATAGTAGTGAATTCAGGATTATGTTTAAGGGAGAGACCTTCATTACGGAAACAACGGTTCATCTCAAAAACTTTATTGTATCCACCCACGATTAAACGCTTCAGGTGAAGCTCGGGGGCGATTCGCATGAAAAGTTCCATGTTCAAAGCATTGTGATGAGTTTTAAATGGTCTCGCGGTCGCACCACCAGCGATTGAATGTAACATCGGAGTTTCAACTTCTAAAAAATCATTTTTATAAAAATATTCACGGATATAACGAACGATCTCTGAACGTTTACGAAGAGTATCACGAGTATGAGCATTCATGATCATATCAACATAACGCATACGATAACGAAGCTCAGCGTCTGTTAGGCCATGAAATTTCTCTGGTAATGGACGAATCGATTTTGTGAGGATCTGAAATTCCCTAGCATTCAGAGCAAGCTCACCTTTCATTGTTTTAAAAACATCACCTTCAGCATAAATAATATCGCCATAATCAAGGAGTCCGTATTCTGCAAAACCTTTTTCAGAGGTCACTTGTTTATTCACATAAAGTTGGAATTTTCCACTTCCATCATCACACTGAAGAAAAGCGGCCTTACCAAAATCCCGCACCATCATCACACGCCCAGCGATTTTATAACGAGGAGTCTCCCCGATTTCTTCTTTGGTTTTGTCACTATATCTTTCAGTCAGAATTTTAAATGTTGTGTCAGGTTTTAATCCATTTTTGTAAGGACTTGATCCAGATTCTTCAAGTTTTCTACGTTTATCTAAACGAACTCCCATCTGTTCTGGAAATAGCTCTGTCCACTGTCTGACATGTTTATCTTTCATGATCTTCCCCGACACTGTTAAATTCTTATCTGTCATAAATCATCTGCCCCTGTATCTTGTACTTCGCCACCCAAGCTTTTCCATTGGAGAAAAGCCTTCATAAAATCATCGAGGTCACCCTCTAGCACTGTTTCTGCTTGCGAGGAATGATAGCCTGTACGATGGTCTTTCACCAGTTTATACGGATGAAGAACATACGAACGGATCTGAGATCCCCACGCAATATCTTTTTTTGTATTCTCAATAGCTTGTTGCTCTTTACGCCGTTTTTCCAACTCATACTCATAAAGACGGGATTTTAAAATTTTCATGGCCATGGCACGGTTTTGAATCTGCGATCTTTCATTTTGGCAGGCCACTACGATTCCCGTTGGAAAATGGGTTAAACGAACGGCTGAATCGGCAGTGTTAACTGACTGTCCACCAGCTCCACCGGAACGATACACATCAATACGTAAATCTTTATCCAAAACTTCAATTTCAATGGTGTCATCGACTTCTGCACTGACATAAATCGAAGCAAAAGAAGTATGTCTTCTGGCATTTGAATCAAAAGGGGAAATACGAACTAATCGGTGTACACCTATTTCAGATTTTAAAAGGCCAAAAGCAAAGTTTCCGGTAACCAACAAGGTAGCCGATTTGATCCCAGCAGAATCACCGTATTGAAAATCAGTGACCTGAGTCTTGAAACCTTTTTTCTCACACCAACGTGTGATCATTCTTAGAAGCATGCCGGCCCAGTCACAAGACTCAGTTCCACCTGCCCCGGAATTCACAGTAACGATGGCATTATTGATATCGAGATCACCAGAAAGAAGAGCTTTTTTTTCAGATTCACCTAATGCTTCAGTAATTTTGGGAAATAGTTCAAGAGCTTCAGTTAATGAAGAGTCATCTCCCCCATCTGCCATCTCGCATAACACTTCAAAATCATCAGCTAAGGTCTTAACCTGGCCATAGAGCTTAATCACATCTTCTAGAAGGGCCTTTTCTTTTTGAATTTTTGATGCGTTTTGCGTGTCGTTCCAAAAACCCTCAAGGGCCTCTAGTTCACTAATTTCTCTAAGACGATTTTTTTTACGATCGACGTCAAAGCGACCTCCGAATCGTAACGAGAGTCTCTTTAACTTGTGAAAACTCAGACTTATATCCGTCTAGCTTGAGGCGCTGCGAATCATCCATAGAGGGTCCCTTCTAAAAAGACTCCACTCTAACAAAGAGTGAGGTCTTTTGAAAAGGCATGAGTCAGTAATTATTCTTGGGGTACATATTGTTCTAGAAGGTAAATAAAATCCGTACCTTCAGCTTTTGTCATATTACTAGATCTTGGCAAGAAGGTACCATTTCTTGGGATACCTGGAGGATTTCTCATCCCAGCACAATCAAACGGAATAGCTCCAGGCATTTTTTTATTCTGCTCACCAATCTGATACAGAATATTTGCAATGGTTTTTCGATCACCTGTTGAGCGTTTATTAAAACGAAGAAGGAATCTGACAAACTTCATAATACTACCAAAGTCTTTCTCATCCGGAATCGTTTCGTATCTAATCATATACTGATAGATCTGCTTTTTAAACTTTTTGATAATAGGATTTTTGTCGGCCAAAAATCCATCCAATGCAGATGAATAAATGGAATAAGCTGTTTCGACTTCGGCTACATCCATAAAGTTATTTTGATTTTTATCCCAACGGTTCACAGTGGTCTCAATATGCATAAGAACCATCATAATGGTAAGAACATCTCCTTCAGAAAAAGGAACTTCTTCTTTCTGGCCATCAGGATAAAAATTGCAAGCACGAGCAGCATTTATTGAAGCTTGAACATAAGGCATGCTTGGACCCTTAGAATCAATATCTTCACACTTCTCGGGGGTGTTATAGGCCTCAAAAAGACGGGGATAATACGGACGATATAACTTACAGACACCTTTCATAAAATGGTCTTTAAAGCAGGTCGCGCTCACACGTTTAAACTCATCGACCTTACAGCCAGCTGAATCAGAAAAATATTTCATCATCTCTTTGCTCGTATTTAATGAAGTCACTAAGCTTATCGCAAACTCCGAAGCTTCATTGGAATCGAGCATGCCATTATTATCCGACTGACTCTGGAAAAGTGTTCCAAGTAAAGAAATGTTGTCGGCATTCATATGGGCCATGCCAGGAAGGAAAAGTTCTAAATCAATTAATTCATCAATAAACTTGTCGATCAAAGCACGGACCTGTGCTTGATTAATAGAATAGCCTCCCAGTGCAGAACTAGGGCTACCATATTCTTTCATGATCATCTGAAGGGCATATTCCCATAGGGCAATTTCAAAAACGGCATCAGGATTTCTTCGGTGATCCTGAGAATAATAAGCTGAAAGAAATTCACCTTTATAAAAACGATACTTCTTAACGATTCTTTCAAACTGCTGATACTCTTTTTGATGTTCAGGAAACGTATGGCGATGCTCACTAAAATTGACATCTACAGGACCAGCACTATCAAGTTGTGCCTTAAATTTGGCATAAATGCGGTGAAAGACGTTACCAGTTTTAAGAAGAGTATTTGCATGAGAAAAAAGTTTTTTAATTTCTATTCCGCGAACTTTCTTTGGATCCCCCCCCATGGCAACACGTTTTCCTTCAATGATCATTGACTTAAATTTATCAACATCAAAGTCTGATTTCGGAACATATGTTTTAATGACATCAATGACTTGATCCATCGTAAAAAGCTCAATGGTATCACGATCATTTAATGGACCTTCAAAGATGATCTCCTGAAGATCAGTCACATCACGTTTTAATAATTGTAATAGAGACTCTTGATTTAAAACCACATTCTCATAACGAATAATATCCAAAGCAATGAGGGTTAAATACTCCACATTATAAATAAGCTTATCAAGTTCGACATGAGTTAAAACTTCATTTTCTCCGCCAAGAAATACACCTTTAGCAAAAAGAACTTTTTTAACATTGGCCATGTCTTCTTTATTACTTTCAGTCGTAAAATTATCAATTAAATTCACTAAGTTAATCTTATGAATTTTAGTACCTCTATTTGAATTAAAAATTCGTCTCAAAGCACCAATCATGACCTTAACAGAAGAAGAAACGCGGTCACGGTGATTTAAATGTACGGCAAATGTAACTGATGATTCACTCTCAAAGATGGGAGCATAATTTTTAGCCGCTTCTTTATTAAAGACCATTGCAAAATCAAGTAATCGATCAACACTTGCCCGGGAAATATAAAGAGGATCTTCTCCTGTGATAAGATGGTTGATTTCAAAAACTGACTTAATCGCTTGAACAACTTCTGGAGAAATATCTTTTCTGTTGTTACGGATAAAAGCTTCAAATGCGACTAAAGAAAGATTGTCTGGAAGATCCGATTTAACCAATCTTAAAAAAAGATGTAAATTTTCTTTTAAACAGATGATATCGGAGCTGATGCTTTCGTGAAGAATTTTTGAAAATCCATCTACATTTAATTGGCAGCTGGCCGCAAAACGGCTGGACTCTAAAGTCCTCTTAACCACTTTTTTCTCAAAAAGATCACTACAGCCCGAAAGGGACATCAAGGTAAATAAGATTAGAGTGCTTAAGCATTTTTTCATATCAACTCATCCTAAAAAATATATCTAAGCCCCGCATACAAAGCATCGTTGTTTGTATATGGAGACCAGAAGGATTTCCCATCATTAGGAGTTCCAATCATATTGACACCCAAATTCATCATAAATTCTTTAGTCGCTGCGAACGACGCCCTTAACATGATAAGTCGGTCAGTGGTTAACATATCGTATTTAAGGTCTGTTGAAAGATTCAATCTTTGAAATAAACGTCTCGATAAAAAAATATTGATCGCTTGATTCCAACGTGGATCCAAAGATAAGGTCTCTTTATCACGGTCATAATTACTTAAACGTGCCACATAACTGAATCCCATGCCATAAAGATCGTTTATCCGTGAGATTCCTCCACCAAGATAATCTTCACGGTATTTTTTCGACTTGATTTCCGTTTGAAGAACAGCATCGTTGTTCACGTCTGGAAAAGTATTGGGTTTTACCATGATTCCCGATACATAAAGTTCTACATCTGCATTACGATAACGAAAAGATGAACCAAGTACGTCATGATAATAAAACTGGGGTTTAACCTGCGCCTCAATTCTATCGGTTATAGAGTTAAACTGCACCCCTACTTTTTGTGAAATTTGGTTTTCAGGTTTACGCATAAAAAAATTATCAAAGACCCAATGTTTTGAATCCCATCCGATATTTCCTCCGAAAGAGGCACGTCTTACAACTTCAGAGCTTTTAGGCATTTCCACAGTATATTCAATTGATTTCTGACTGCCTTGAACATCGGCAGTAGTCGCTGGAGCATCGGCCCATGGATGTCGTGATTTAATGGTTTTTCTTCGATCATTAACATCAAGGGCAGGATTTAATTCTGGAACATAAAGAACAGATCCAAAAACTTGATAGCGCATATGATTAGTCGACTTCCTTTCATATAACAAACCTATGAGGCCTTCTTGATCAGGATTAAAAAAATCAAAATTCACACGGTTATTAAGTTTTCCAAATCCCCAAGTCGAATCAATGGGTGACCAATCAAGAACTTGGCGACCAATTCGAAAATAATCTTTATTGGTAAAACGTTTTCCAATGTACGCTTCTTTTAAAGAAAACATCGACAAGCTTTCATCATTGACTAAAGCCGCTATATTAAATCGCGCCTCTAAATCAGTAAAATTCACTGTTGAAAATTGTTTTCTAAAATCTAAGTTCGCATCAACGTTATAAAGGTTACCAGGAACATTTCCTACATTTTCGCTTAACTGATTACTAAGTCCACCAACTTGTCCATTAAACGTTCCAAAATCTAACGCAGCCCCCATCGCGGGCAGCGCGACGCAAAAGCTAATTAAAAATAAACGCTTACAGTTATTGAGCATATTACTATTCTCTGAGAAAAATCTTCAGGTTGCTTGACCCAGTGTATCAAGGCAATCAGTTCCTTAAACCTGGGGGGAAAATCTTTCACATATCAGTGGTCCTAGTGTCAGAAGCTGTTAGTTGCCTAGCTCTTATAAAGACTTATACGATAATTGACCAAACTCGCCAAAGGAAGGTGTATGAAGTTACTAAGTATCGGAATTTTCATAAGTTTTTCGGCTTTATTAGGATCGGCAAGTGCTGCTTCTGGTCGATACCACCCGGATCATCTTTTTATCAAAATGAAGACCGGACATTCACTTATTAAATCCCCTTTAATTAAACATCAAAAGAAGATTGCAAATAATATCTATTTAGTCAAGACTTCTGATCTTAAAACTCTAGAGGCGGCCCTCTCTGAAAGCCCTACGGTTGAGTATGTTGAAAAAGATCATTACGCAGGCAGACAAATTATGCCAAAACTTGAACCTCTTGATATTTTCTCACCCACTTTTAAAAACTTTAGTATGGATCTCACAAATTTTAATGATCCAAGGGCTTCTGAACTTTGGGCCTTTTCTGAAAAAAATGGCATGAATGTTTTGGCAGCTTATGAAACTCTTCCACACCATACGGCAGAGGAAATTATTGTTGCAGTAGTTGATACAGGTGTTGATCATAATCACGAAGATCTAAAAGACATTATGTGGACTAATGATGGAGAAATTCCTGGAGATGGTGTCGACAACGATAAAAACGGCTATGTGGACGACATCCACGGAATTAACGTTCTGGTTAGGGATACTCAGGGACGTGCAACAATGAACACAATGGCTTCCCATTGGCATGGTACTCACGTATCAGGAACTATCGCAGCTACTCAAAACAATGCTATTGGAATCACAGGAGTTGCCAACAATGTAAAAATCATGGCCATCAGAACTGTTCCTGATGATGCTGATGAACTTGATTCAGACATCATTGAAGCTTACAGATATGCAGCTCAAAATGGTGCTCGAGTTATTAACTGCTCTTTTGGTAAATCTGAAAGTGGTATGGTCGTCAGAGACGTGATCGATGAAATAGGAAGCAAACATAATGTTCTTGTGATCGCATCTGCCGGAAATGATTCCATGGGACCATTCTCTTGGCACAATAACGATAGAGAACCTAAATATCCAGCTGCTTTTGATAGTGCGAATCTTTTAGTGGTGGCCTCAACGGCCAACAATGCAAGTCTCTCTTCATTCTCAAACGTTGGAAAAGTGAGCGTTGATGTTGCGGCCCCTGGATCGAACATCCTTTCAACTATTAACAACAATCAGTACTCTTCAGCTTCAGGTACATCAATGGCCTCACCAAACACGTCAGGCGTGGCAGCCATGGTTCTTGGGTATTACCCGGATCTTTCGGCCATCCAACTTAAAAAAGTTCTTATTGATTCTGTCACTCAAGTTTCTAGCTTTAAAGAAAAGATGAGTTCGGGGGGGAGAATCAATCTACCTAATTCATTAAAGAATGCCGCTAATATAAGATAACATTATGAATGGGGTCTTCGGGCCCCATTTTTTTTCGACATTAACGTTAAAGCTTTTTTTTCCCAAGACTCCATCATTTTTTCTTCTTTAATCGAGATCTCATGGTCATAACCCATCAAATGAATGAGTCCATGAAAAAAAAGATGTATGAATTCATCCCAAAATCCAATGGAAAAATCTTTGGCCTGACGTTTAGTCTGTTGGTAACAAATCGCAAGATCACCTAAAAAAAGTTCATCGTCATTTATTTTGGAGCTTCGAAGATTTTCATACGTTGGAAAAGAGAGCACATCTGTGATTTTATCTTTTTGCCTAAAATCTCGGTTAAGCTTTTTAATGCGCCCATCACCACAAACGAGAAGAGAAACGATGACCTTCTTCGGTGTAGACTTGATCAGCTTATTTTTATGAATGAGGTCCTCTAAAACTTCAGAGGCCAGATTCAGCCATACTTTTAATTCACGCTGCTCAGTGGCCGAAAGTTTAATCGTACTGAGCCATTCTACTTCTAGGAAAAGATGTTTCTTCATGTTGGCCATGATATCCTGTTAACAAATTTTCGGCAATCATGAAGGGGCCCCATGTTGTATCCAGAACTTGAAAGATGTATTGAAATTGTTAAAAAGCTTAGACATCCGCAAAATGGATGCCCCTGGGACCTTAAACAAACCCACCAAACACTTCTCAAATATCTTATTGAAGAGAGTTATGAATTTATTGAAGCATGTGAAAAAAGCGATAAGAAACTCATGGAAGAAGAACTAGGTGATGTACTTTTCCAAGTCTTGCTTCATGGAACTATGGGCGAAGAAACGAAATCCTTTAATCTTGAATCTTGCGCAAAAGTATTAGCAGATAAGTTGATTCGTAGACACCCTCATGTTTTTAATCCAGACGGTAAAAGCCTTACTCCGGAACAGGTCGTAGAAAACTGGGGCAAAATCAAAGAACAAGAAAAGGGTATGGTGAAAAAATATTCCATCGATGAAAAATCTCTACAAGCACCCGCCTTAGAGTCTGCCTACAAAATTGGAATAAAATCCACTACTGTTAACTTTGATTGGAATAACCATCTAGAAGTGATCTCCAAAGTTGAGGAAGAGTGGCAAGAAGTAAAAGAAGAACTACCACCAACTGGTCATTTCAATAAAACAAGAGTGAAAGAAGAGATTGGTGATCTTCTTTTTAGCGTGGCACAATTGGCCCGTCATTTAGATTTAAATCCTGAGGAATGCCTTAGGGATGCGAATAAAAAATTCATCAATCGTTTTCAGAAAGTAGAAGATCTAGTGAAAAAAGATGGTAAAACATTAACAGAAACTTCTCAGAGTGAACTGGAAAATTATTGGGGAAAGGTTAAAAAATATGAACCTTAAAAACGAGTACATAAAACTTACCCCCGATTCACGTCTCTATAATACGCCTATTCCTTTGATTGGTCTTACGGGTGGTATTGCAACTGGAAAATCAACAGTATCATCACTCTTTAAAAAAAAAGGCATTGCTCTTATTGATGCAGATAAACTTGTAAAAGAAGTCTACGCTCTTCCGGCCAGTATCAAAATGATAAAAGAAAAATATCCTGATGTGATCTCTGATCATAAAATCCAATTTCCACTCCTAAGGGAAAAGTTTTTTAAAAATCCTAATGTTAAATCAAGCATCGAAACTTATATTTATGCTCATTTGCCCGATATTTTTAATCAGAAGCTTAAAAGTTTAGGCCCACAAGCTTTCGTGGTTTACGATGTACCTCTTCTATTTGAAAAGAATATGGAACACCTTTTTGATTTAACGGTTTTAGTATACTGCAGAAAAGAAACGCAAATAACCCGACTCATGTCACGAGATGGGATTACAGAAGATATGGCCAACACAATATTGTCCCACCAAATGGATATTGAAGAAAAAAGAAAAAAAGCTGACATGATCATTGAGAATGACCAAGAGCTTACAGAACTTGAAACAGAGATAGAAAAAACATTAAAAAAGCTAGGGATTTACCAACGTTCCTAAATAAGAGGAACGGGCCGTTATAAAAAATCAAAAAGATATTGGGCATGGTCTTTTTTAATATTTACTCTGAAATAGACATCTTCTAAATCTTCTCGATAATCAGAGGTAACTTCATGTTTTTGAATACCTAAAGAATCAATTCCCGCCGTAAATGCTAAATTTTCAATAAAAGTCTCACCAGCACTCAGACCAATCATTGACATATTATACGAAGGAGACAATTTTGCCGCGGCAATCTGTTGTTCAAATGGAACATTAAGAACACCCTGTTTGGCCAACACATCTCTTCCAAGCTTTGCAGCAACCCTTGGCTCAACCCATCCGTTGACGAACTGACTGTTGGTATTAGAGATAACTCCCACAAAAACACCATAATAAAGGGAAGTCAAAAACACTCGTTTAAGTCTTTCGGTCGCTTCTTCTTCTTCAGGGCTTCTGTAGTGCCTACGAATTTCATTAAGCCCACTGATACCAAAAGAAATACCACTTGAAATGGCAGTGAGCTCCAATCCTGGTTTATAAAAAAGATGAAACGCTTCTTTTGTGGATTCCATTCTATTTTGAATACTAATCCCTCTGGCAAACGGTCCACCACGTTTATCCAAGAGGACATCAAACATGACTTTAGGTTCTGCTTTTGAGGCCGTGGTGATTGTGATCAATGTTCCCACCACTAAAATTCCAATAATGGTATTTACGATCACTGTATCAACATCTTCTTCAACACCACTGCCTTTTACAGCGATTTCCGATGCCACATGCATGGTGGCCTCCATACCAATTCCTCGAACCATCTGTCTTAAATAAAATGGGCCCTTACCTTCATACCATGCGAGAATTTTCTGCATCTGCCCACTCTTCATAAGAAGGTCTTTGGCACTAGTGGCATTCATGCCCAAAAATCCAGCACTTTTTGATATGATTGCCTCGAGTTTAACTAACCGCTCGGAGTTTCCTGTAATTTTTATCAGCGTATCTAAATTATTTTTTAGAAGATGTGTGCCTAGTAATCCAAACTGAGTCAGTCGCGACTTCGATCCCTCGATGAGAGTTTTGATCGTCTGATACTCTTTACTTGTCACAGGAATGAATTGTTTTATTCCCTCTACAACGACTCCCCTTCCCATTGAAAGAGCTTTTAAAGTCGCAGCAGGTGCTCCAATGAGAATTAAAGAAAGGACGATATTCTTAAATTCAGATTTTTCAATTTTAGCGTAATATTTAGCTTGTTCTAAAGTTGAAAGATCTCGTGAGCCTAAAAACAGATGACTTGATAGTTCATGATATTTTTTTGCGTCTAAGTATGAGTACGTAGACTGAGAAAGCATAAGAGCGGCAGAAGCTGTGGCCAAGACAGATCCTGCTGAATACATTGCTCCCACTGTCGTTCCGGCCGCAGCGGTACTTGCAGCCGCTGCACCTCCGGCCATAATAGAACTGCCTCCAGTGAAAACCGCAGCAGCTAAGGCCAGCGCAATACCCGTTTGAGCACCAACTCTTTTAATCGTCTCATTTCTTAAAGTAAGATTGTCATTTAGACGGAAGCTCTCAACAAGACCTGTATCAAAGTTAATATATCTATTATTCAAATGAGCATAATACTGTTTTGTTTCTTGCCACAAACTCTCATTCATCGACAGATAAAGAAAAATATCTTTATCGTCTTTGTAGTGAGTTGGTTTTGAGACTTTATCAAGAGCTTCATAGTTGTCTTTTAAAGAAAGTAGTAAGACTTGTTCAACTACTGGTGAAACTTCCTCAATGAGATCTGCTTTATTAGTTTCAAGCATGAAGGCATTTTCAACGCTTAGATTAAGATCATCTTCAAAACTAGTCGGTAAAACAATGCTTGGATTTTTAGAAAAAATATTTCCTTCCACCACTTGAACCATATCTGCTTTGGGGAAATGAAATTGAGTTTCAAGAACTTTATAGATCTTTTTGTAGAGAGGAATCTTTTTCTCTTCATAGGCCAAAAAATGATACTTATTAAGAAGAGCATCTCTTTGACCTTGAAGAAAAATCTCAAGATCTTTTATATTGTATCTTTTGTAATATTTCTCACGAAGATATTTTCTAGACACCTCATTTGGAAATGCAGAATTCCACATGTCTTTTCTGACATATTTAAGAAGATTATCGTATCTAACAATTTGCGCAGAAAGTGCAATAAGTCCAAGTATTGTTTGATCTAAGACCTTAAGGTTTTTTGATCCTTCACTCGTATTTTTTTCATCTTCAATCCAATTGATATCTTCACTAATTTCCAATATTTCATTTTTTGACTGGTAAAGTTTTTTAACAGAAGATGGAACAGAATAGTTGGCCACATCAATTTCATGGATCTGAGTCAAATGTCTCAAATGCTCTTCAGAACCCAGAATCTCTTTAAGGGCCTTGCGAGTTTTAAGAAGCTTCATGACTGTCATGTTTCTTAAAGCATAAAAGGAATAAACCATGTGGGTTTGGTCATCAGCATTTTTTATTTGGGAAGATTTGTGAACGTTATCTAGATATCCATCATTTGGAAGTCCGAACTTCACTTGAACATCAAATGGACTTATTTCTTCTTTGTGAAAAAGACTATCATCAGCCTCACATATCTCAGAAGAAACGGACGCAAGCACAGGAGACAGTATCATCTGAAGTGTGAGAGTTAGACTTAACAATGGCGAAACTAATTGTTTAATCTGCAAAAATTGCTCCTAAAGTGTAGGGCAATGTAATGCTAATTTGAAATTTAGGCAGAGAATAATACTGCAAAGTGTAAAAAATATAAATTTTAAGAGTTTTCAGGGAGTTGGCCCTCCCCGAAAGGTTTTATAAGAAGTCAAAAAGGTAGTGGCCTTGATTATTATTCTGATCAATCCTGAAAAAGATGTTTTCCATGTCTTTTTCGTATGTGTCTTCGCCTATGGTTGTTTGAAGGCCTAATTCTTTAAGCAAATAGGAAAACTTAATGTTTCCAAACATATTATTGGCAAAACTCGTTGCCCCCATAACTGAATAATATTCTTTAGAAGCCTTCGCTGCATCGGTAATTTGTTTGGCATCAGGATTTATAAAACCTTGTTTGGCCAAGGCCTTGCGACCTATATTATTAACAACTTTTGGTTCCATCCAACTATTGATTGCCTGACTTCGAAGGTTACTTGAGAGACCTAGATAAGCTCCAAAAAATATCGCCGTTGAAACAACTCTTTTTAATCTTTCGCTCGCTTCTTCTTTACTCGGATCTTTTAAATGCATCAATGTTTCACCAAAACCATGAACTCCAAAAGTAATGACTGATCCTGCCACTGCTAAATCTTTACCAGCAGAAGCAAAAACTTGCATGCCTCCACCGATAGCTTTGGCACGATCCTTAAGACTAATTCCTTTGGCCAAAACGCCGGTACTTTTATCTAAAAGAATATCAAACATCATCTTAGGTTGTTGAGTACTGGCAGTACTCTTTGCAACGATAACTCCTGTAAGGAAAGTCCAAACAAAACCATTCATGATGATAAATGGCAAATCAGCGATGAACTGATCCTTTCCTCTCACAAAAAACTCTGAAACAAGCATTATGCTAAGATCAACTCCGATTTCTCGACCAAGTTGGCTTAAAAAAAGTGGATTTACTTCAATTTTTTTAGCGTACCATTCCATCATACTTTTTGCTTGTGGAGTTTGGGCCAAAATATCCTTAGCACGCGCCACACTTACTCCAGCGATTTTTGCTCCGTGCTGGATCATCTGTTCTAGATGAATGAGTCTTTCTGTATTTCCTGTTGCCTTAACTAAAGTATTCACAGAATTTTGCATCAGCAATTTACCAAAAGCTCCTAACTGTATGAAGCGGGCCTTATTAGAATTTAACATGACCTCCATCTTTCCAAATGTTTCAGGATGAAGCATAACCATTCGGCGTCCACCTTCAACTATGATCTTCTGACCTTTTGAAATTAAATTTAATGCTATTGTTGGCGCCCCCACTGCTATCAAAGAAAAAATCAAGGCCGAGAATTCTGCGCTCTCAATTTTTTTATAATATTTTACTTCTTCTAAACTAGAGATATCAGCTGAGCCATTATAAAGGTTTGTGGCATAGTGAGAGTATCGTAGTGCTTCAGCATAGGAATAAACCGACTTCCCTAAAAAGGCCATTCCTGAAACCAGCCCTACACCCGTGCCAATAGCTTTAACTGACGTTGCAGCAGTAGCAGTACCGGCCACAGCACTTCCTGCCATGATCGTGCTTCCTGCTGTAAGAATCGTAACGATAACAGCTGCCGCAATCCCTGTTTGTATCGATACTCTGGCAATGGTTTCCTTTTTTAAATTACGTAGATCATTCTGACGAAAACTTTCAACAAAACCATCGTTAAAGTTAATGTAATCTTTTAGATAAGAATAAGACATTTTTGTCTCAGACCATCCAGCTTCATTTAATGCCAAAAACAAAAATAAATTCTCATTATCCTTAAACTCAACTGCTTTAGTGAGGGCCTCAAGTGCCTCCGTATTACTGTTCAAGGCCGCAAGTAACCCTTTCTCAACTAAAGTATTCACTTCTCTAATGAGTTTTTCTTTTTTCGAAGATCCTAGGACTGAATCCATCTGTATAAAAGCCTTGTCTTCAAACTCAGAAGGAAGTTCAAATACGTCACGATCTTTAAAAACTTTACTACCCTTGGCCTGGGTCTGTTTTAAGGTCGATAAAGGAAATCCATACTCTTCTTTTTCAAGAATTTTGTAGATTTGTTTATAAAGAGGAACTTTATCTTCTTCTTGGGTCAATAGATGATAACGATGAACAAGAAAATCCCTCATCCCTTGAAGCTGAATCTCTATATCTTTAATTTTATAGTTTTCTGAATACTCTTTTCTCAACATTTTTCTTGCAACATCATTTGGAAAAGCTTCAGGCCACATGTCCTCTTTAACATATTTTAAAAGGTTATCATAACGAACGATGTTGACCGAAAGAGATAATAGTCCGGTCACTAGTTTATGCCTGACTTCAGGATCAAATGCCAAATCAACTGAATGTTCAGTAGCGAGGCTTTTTCCTTGTAAGAAAGACACATCAGAGGCCACATCTAAAATCTCGTTCTCCCCTAGATAAAGTTTTTTTACAGATTCAGGCACATCATAAGTTACCCTCATTGACTCATGTCTAAGACTCAGGGCCAAGAGTTGGTCATTTGAACCAATGAGTTCTTTCAGGGCTTTTCTTGTTTTTAAAAGTTTAGCGACGTGTACATTCCTTAAAGCATAGAGAGAGAACTCCATTTGAGTCTGAGTGTCAGCATTCTTAGCTAGAAATGCATTATGAAATGAATCAATATAACCCTTATCAGGAATACCATAGGCTACTTGAACGGTGAAAGGGGCCACTTCTCCACGATTCACAACTGCTTGAGCGATACTTGGAGTGATAAGCATTTGGGCCGTAATCAGAAAAGAAAAAACTCGAAACAAGTTTCTCTGAATGTGGGTTACGAACATGTAGGCTCCTCATAGCTGTTGCTTATTGAGTCCATTCTAAACTCTTATGAAATAGTTCATAGGAATTGTGTAGTATTTACGGGTTTTTTTTTCAGTATTGTTCAAATTTTATACAGACTAATCTACGACTTTAACTGAAATCGGTCTGTGACGTGGGTCTTTATAAGTTTTGGCATCCACAGGCATACATTGGCCAATGGCATATTTCATGAAACCTGGCTTTTGAACAGTCACGCACTTAAGTCCCTCATCACAAGTATACTCAAACCAACCTTTAGAAGTTCGTTTCCCTTGGGCATCAAAAACAGTACAACTTTGATATTTTAGACCACGGGCCACACACATTTTGAAGCCTTCACGATCAGGAGAAGACACAGCTTCTGGTACACATCGGCCATAACTATTCTCGCCTGAAACAGGCTTAACTTCAGCGTTTAGCCACCCTTGACAATGGTTATCAATGGCACATTTCATCTTAGAATTTGAATAACGCAAATTTGCGATAAAGTTGTTCATCATCATATTAAGTGAATCTTTCACTGTAAGTTTATCACTCACTTTTGCACTTAAATAATCATTATGGCAAAGCTCATAAATGGTCTGAGTCGTTACTGATTTGCCACCAATATAGTGTGGGATCTGAATACGTCTTGAGGCAATGTTTACAGTATTTATTTCTTTTTGAATCACTGCACCCTCGACTCCTGCACCCGCAAAACGTAAGGCGCCACCAGCGCCTAACTCAGCTTCAAAAGTTAGATCCGCATCACAAATAAAAGCAATGTGGCGTCTAACCTTCACTCCGTTAACTAAAATGATGTTTCCTGAACGATCTCTTTTATAAAAATCTAAATTTCCATCAGGAAGAAACGAGGGTTTCATTCCTTCACTCATAAATACAGCTCGAACACCATATTCACGCGTAAATTTTATATAGGGGCCGGCCTCAATAGTGACACCCATAACATCGGCCTTAATTTGCATTGAAATTCTTGCCTCATTTTTCACAATTTTAGCACCATTCAACGACATGTTACCGGCCTGAGTCCAACGTGTACTATCACCACTAGAAGTAAGAGAAGCCAAAAGTTCTTCTTTATTAGTATATGAAACTGCTTCAGAACTTATCAGAGATCCAGGATCATCACTTTGATTGGTTGTTATGTCTTTTGAGTTTTTTTCTTGAGCCTTTTTTAGATTTTTGAATTCCATTTTAAGATCAATCTTACCAAACTGAATTTCTTCAAGAGCATCGAGTGCAAGAGTTCTTATTTCTGTCTGGATTCTTGGATCAACACCCGAGGCTATATCTTGTTCAATAATTTCTTTAATTTCGGCAGCCGCTTCTTCAGATGATTTACCTTCTTTTATGGCCATTTGATAGACATTTGAAATTTGAAGACGAATCTTTTGAGCTGTAGATTTGGCCTCAAGACCGGCACGAACTTTTAGTGAATTACCCACAACTTCTTTTTGTAAAGCGGCCTTAACATCAGAAATATTGTACGTAATTTTTTCGGAAATTGAAGAGACCTGACCATCATTGGCACACGCAGAGAACGAGTAAAAGGCTGCCAAAATAACCCAACGACGATGACTAAACATGGTTTTCTCCTGTAATCCGTAATGAGATTATAATGTTTTACAGGCCTTAACTCTTGTTAAACTATGATGGAGCGTAAAGATTACAAGTATGATTAAATTATAGGCTGAGGTGTTCCTCAAGCTGCCAAGTCTCGGTTTTTTTAGTCCAAGGGTCTTCAAAAGATAGGGCAAAAGCAAGAAGTTTGAGGCCAGCTCGATTTTTATTATTTTTCCCATACTTGGGATCACCGATGATGGGATAACCAATGCCATCAAGATGGCGTCTAATCTGGTGAAGACGGCCAGTTTTGAGTTCAATTCGAAGTAAACTCTTACCGTTTTGATTACCTAAGACTTCGAAATGAGTAATCGCCTCTTTATCATCTAATGTAAGATCGATGGTCCTTTTAAGACCCTTCTCTAATTCTCCTAGAACAATGGCCTCGTAAATTTTTTTAACTTTATTGTCTTGAAAAAGTTTACTGAGTTTGGCGGCTGCCTCAGAACTATATCCCACCACCATCACTCCTTCAGTTTCTCTATCGAGCCTATGGATCAGGAAAACTTCTTTGTTCTTTTGTTTTTCCACATAACGAAGTAGTGAAGCATGATCCCCTGTTTGTGTACCTTGAGGCACAACTCCAGCAGGTTTAATCCAAATACCATAATGTTTATTTTCTGAGATCAGCTTGACCCCATGAGGTTCTGAAAATTTTAAAACCTTTGCATCTATGTATATGTATATAACATCTAAAGGATTAATTTTTTTTTCTGGAGAACGAAGACGCAGGGTTTTTCCTCGTCCCTTTTCTTGAATCCAGACAGCACCTTTTTCAGTGGCTTCATAGAGAAGTGCATCTGGGGCAGATGTTAATTTTCTCAGGACTTCAATAAGAGAAGTAGGTTCTGAAAAAAAACGACTTACCGTTGCTTTAAATGATTTCATTACGATAAAAACTGCTCAGTACTTTTTGATGCAATATCGTGGGTTTCCTTGACCATATCTAGGTCTTTTTTCATCAAATGATGAAGCGACTTAAAGTTATCCACAATTTTGCCTTCTTCTGCGGCCAATTTTTTTTGTATTTGACCCAAAGCTTCGCGCAACTCATGATCCTTCTGCGACGTATTCATGTTAAAGCTTGTTTGCTCAACTTGAATTCTTTCATGCATAATTTGCATCTTGCCTAAAAGAACGTCTAACTGAGAAAGTTTTTTATCCAGAGTACAAACATTAAAATCAAGCCTCGCCAATTCGTCTTTATATCGCATGGCCACTTTCTGTTGCTGATCATCCAATGGTGGCAGCTGGCCAAAAAGAGAATTATTGATTGAAATAAGTTTTGCTTTAACTTCTAAAAGTTCGAGTTTTAACTTTTTATAATCAGTTTTAACACCCTCAAGTTGCCCGAGAATCTCAACTGTCTCCTTATTACGTTTCAAAAAATCTTGACTCATGTTTTGTAATTTCTGAGCTTCAACTTTTAGGTCATCATTTTGTTGCATAATGGTTTTATTAATTTGCACCAATGACTCTCCTTTTTCTAAAGTATTAATAAAGGATTCTTGTAGTTCATGTGCAAGTTTAAATTCTTGTTTGATCACATTCTTTTTAAGATCCTCCATACTCCTCATCTCCTTCATCTTCGATTCAAACTCAGCCACTTCTTTTTCAAGAGATCTAATAGTGTGCAAACATTCTTTTTTTTCTGCATCTACACGTTCATGCACACCCACTAAGTTTTTATATAGCCCGGCCAGATCATTATTTTTAAAATCCTTTTCCAATACGCGTATCTCATCAAGGCCAAGCTTTTCTTCGTTCCAAAGAGCGAGGAATTTATCAATAGAATCTCTTGAAAGACTGACCTGCTCATTGATGGCCTCTTTGACTGAGATCAAAGGATAAAAGAACACCATGACCCGATCTTCTCTATTGGCAGTAATTGGAGTTACATACATTTCATACGGCTGAGCAGGAGTCATTTCATCTTGTTTTACTTTTACTGGATAAATGCCAGCAATTTTATTAACTAAAGCTTCATAAATTGGATCTTCGTCCAGGTTTAAATAATCTCTGACATAATCCCAATTAAAAGCATCACTTCTCACTTCTTCTTCGCTTAAATAAAGTTGTTCTAAGAAAAGTTGATTATGCCAAGTGAGTTTAAACGTTTTATCAACCATACATCCAGCGAATGGAAGGCCATCATGAAGCATAGAACCGAGATTAAGTTTAATTTTTAGTTCATCTAGTAATCTGATAATATCATCTCTCATCAGTTCAGAATAATGATCGAGCATAAATCGCTGGTCAGCAATAATGCCTTTAGAGATTACATTTTTTACTTCAAGCTCAACTTGATCACCCATACGTGTACGCTGCCATCTAAAAAGATAGGCCAGCCCCATCCAGGCAATGACAAGGAATCCTGACATCATAGAAAGAATAAGAATAAGTTGGTTTTGTTTTTTAAGGCGCATTCCTTTCATATCCAAAGCTTTTTTCTCTACATCAATCAACCACTGTGCCAATGACAAAGAAGCTTGCGTGATATGTGCCTGAAGATCACGTGAGTGACTGTTAAGGCTTACTAAGAGATCCAGCTCATTACTCATAGACTCAAAGCGGTTTTTTAGTGCTGCTTTTTGTCCTTCTTCTAGTGCTGATGATGCAACCAACTGGTTAATACGAGAAAGATCTGATTTTAAATTTCCTATCTGAGGAGATGTTCCTGCATTTTTGGAGTTGAGCTGCACTATTCGTGACTTCATTCGTTCAGCAATGATGCCGACGTTTTTGTAGCCTTGAGATCTAGCAACATCTTCAAGGCTTTCAATTTTTTGCTTCAGCACTTTTAATGCATCCGCTGGATTCGACATGCTGGAGCCATTGCCAATAAGTTTATTAAATGTCCTTAAACCAAGACTCAGGTCTTTACTGGCACTGATTTCAACTAATTCCTCTGTCTCTGCCATTTTACGAGAAAATTCTTTCATCTTGTCGTTGGCCTTATTTAGTTCTGCCCATGCAAGATACTTTCCGATCTTCTCAAAACTGTTGTCTGTTTTTAGATAATTAACAAGTGAGTTCGCCTTAAGGCCTCTATCCTCTTCAGTAAGTTGAAGATTATTGAGTCTAAGTGCAAAAAGTGTACATCCTATACCGAATATAACCGCTGCTAGGAAGATGCTGTGAATAACCCATTGTCCGCGATTAAAGGTTTTTTTCCAATCCATGAATAACCAACCCTTGAATAAATTCCAATAGTTAATTTTCAAACATTATTGAAGGGATTGGGAAGGGTTAAGTGCAACGAATAGCCCGACGAAAAGACTCGGACTATCTTTTAACTGGCAGCTAAATCTTCGTGTGAATCAAAATGATTCTTGAGTTTGGCCTTAAGTTTCAAAATGGCCTGAGTATGTAATTGTGAAACTCTAGATTCAGTCACATCTAGAACCTGTCCAATTTCTTTGAGGTTTAAATCTTCAAAATAATAAAGAGATAGAACAAGACGCTGTTTTTCAGGAAGTGACTTGATACCGTCTTTAATGATCTCTTGGGCACGTTTAAAGCTTACCGCATTCTGTGGATTAGCTGAACGTGAAGTCTCCATTAATGAGACCATAAGCTTCTTATCACCTTTACTCATTGCCGCTGCATCTTCGATATTCAGAAGAGACACCGATTTTGATTTATTGATGAGTTCATGAAAATCATCCATTGAACATTGAAGCTCTTCACACATTTCTTCATCAGTAGCAGGACGACCAAGATCTTTTTCAAGTTTGGCGTATGCTTTCTCAACAATCTTGGCCTTTTCTCGTACTGAACGAGGAACCCAATCTTGAGACCGTAGTTCATCAAGAATGGAGCCTCGAATACGAAATTCAGCATAGGTTTTGAATTTATTATCCCGAGTTGGATCAAATTTCTCGATCGCATCCATAAGACCAATGACTCCACATGAAATCATGTCATCTAATTCGATATTAGGAGGAAGTCTTGATGCAATTTTTTGCGCGACATAACGCACAAGAGGAGCATACTCTATGATGATTTCTTCTTTCACCTTTGGATCAACGGTGATTCTATAATCTTTGAGATTCTTTAATTTGGCCGTAAGTGATGACATGAAGAGCTCTCCTTAGCTTACCGTTTAGTGAACATCGTGTTCTAGGGCCATCTGGTTCCTACCCGATTCATGGGCGGCCAATAGTCCACCTGATTTTTCGGTGAACTCATATAAAAGTTTAACGAAGTTTTTATGCCAGGCACTTTTTGTCTCAGAGAGGAAAAAAGTATCAAATTCTTCACCTGAAACATCTAATTTTGGAATACTTCCTAAGAAATGAGTGCGTACACCCAGAAAGTTCTTAACCGTTTCAGTCAGAGTTGTTACAACTTTTTGCAATTGTTTATCGTTTTGAGACATATTCACCAAGAGATGATTATTTTTTATCGCAAACTTCTGAGACAAGACTTTTATTAACGAATAGGAATCAGTTATTGATGATTTATCAGGAGTCACAACCACAAAACGATAATCACAATATGCGTTCAAAGTTAATGTCTCTCTAGAAATACCGGCCGGACAATCTAAAAGAATATAATCGTATTCATGCTCGTGAGAAGAGATAATATCGGTGATGATCTGGTCAAAGTTAAGTTTCGAATCAAAGATCTCATTAGAACCATTACATGCGGGAAGCAAATGTAAGTTTCCACGTTGAATCACACATTCTTCGAAACTAATTTCAGAAGAAAGAAGTTTTTCAAATTTATTATCAAGGGGCAAACCTAACTTAATGGCCGTGTTGGAGAGGTTTGAATCGCAATCGATAAGAAGAGTGCGAAACCCTGAACGGGCCATTTCAAGGGCAGTTTTAAGAGCGATAGAGGTTTTCCCTACCCCACCCTTGCCACCAGTGATTGCAATTTTAAAACATGGTTGAAATTTTTTAGTAAGAACTTGGGCTTGCGATGAAGATCTAGGTTGTCCATCACTCGTAAACGAAAGTAACCACTCACTGGTCTTGTGCATAAACCTCCTGTCATCTGCACTGGCCTAACATCCTGTCGGGCCATCATCGCAATCTAAAACAAATTATTAGAACTGAAAGAGACCAGACATCAACCTTTCAGCTGTTGCACCTTCAATGTCGTCTGGAACTACTGGGCCAGTTCCAAAAAATTTAAGCGGCAACTTGTTGTGACCTTTGTGAACATTGAAAAGAGCTCCAAAGTTCATACACAAATCCACATGAGCAATGATAACACCTTCTACAATATCCTTATATCGGGCAATAATTTTTCTGTTATATAGTTCTGAGTGAATGGCCGAAAGTGTGCAAAGAACTTCTACATGATGGAAACCACGTTTAAGAGTTTCAACAAATTTTTTGGTTTCATCAGTAAACGTATTATTTAGGCGCACATCCACCAGCACAGATTTGCCGGCTTCCGTTGCTTTACGACTTAGGCCTACAACTTCAGAGAAGTTTTGAACCTTATGGACCTGAATACCAAAGACTTGAGCTGCAAAATCAGTGCTTGCATTATTCTGAGCGTCCTGAGAGTACTGAATAAGAATCACATCTTTCTTAAGCACGGCGATCTTCATACCCATCGTTGACTGACCAGAAGCAGCTTCTGAAATAAGTACTGTCACCACAGGCTCGCCATTATCAATTTTTGCAAACAGTGGAATAGCAGTATGAATAGATCCCGCCATCTCTTTAAGTGCAAACTCAAACAAGACATCAGGATTATCCAAATCTTCTTTTGAAAGCTCATAAGTGGCTTTTTTAATGAGATCCAAAATATGGGACTCATCTACATCTAACGTTTTAAGAGTTGTTCTGAGTTGATAGATACCTTTAGCTTCGTTTTGATTTTTTGGGCTAAATTGATAATTCTGAGTAAGTTCTAAAATCTTTTGTTCAAGAAGTTCCATCTTGTGTTGCTGAGTTCGAAGTTCTTGTCTGAGTTCATTGTAAGCATCACGACCAACAGCTGGACCTTGCGCCCTTGTCTGTTCTTCAATGTGGATAGGAGACGTTTTTTGAACTGGAGGTTCAGCGTATTTACCGTGTTGAACAGTGCCTGCAGCAGGAGTTTGAGCACGCGCCGCTTGACGAGGCTCTGTTTGTATAGGCCGTGACTCACGTTGGGGAGTTTGTCTCACCTGACGTGGACGGGCCTCTTCAGTGCTGTCCATGTGTTGATCAAATTCATTTTCCGTCGTTAAAAAATCATCTAAACTATTTTTTAACATCGAAGAAGTTTTGTTCGTAACATCAACTAGACTTGCTGAACCTTTGGCCAGAGTATTAACAACTTTGTTAAGCCCCATGGACCCATAACTAGCGGTGCTTACCTGCTGTTCAGTGTTGTTATATTTGTTGATTGATTGTTTAACAGTTGAAGCTGGTTTTTGATAGAAAGCTTCTTTTTGATCGTTATTTAACACTTTATCCACCTTGGCTTTTTTCTCGTAATTGCGTTCTGAGATTGCCGCGGTAATCTCAATACGTTTTTTCTTAAAGGCACCCTTTAGACCATTGTTCGTGATCGTTTTTAAAATGATCGCATCAGGACCCAGCTCAAGCTTAACAGCTTTAAGGGCCTCCTCTAATGTATCGGCTTCGAATTTCTTAACGAACATTCTTTATAACCTCACCGTACCTAAGGATCTAATATTAATTTCTGGACTTAATTCATTATGGCTTACCACTATCATGTTGGGAATGAATTTTTCCGTCAACTTTTTAAAGTGGCGACGGATAACTGGTGAACAAAGAACAACCATCTTTTCACCTTGTGAAGTAGCTTCTTCAATCTTCTCATTCAAACTTGCAAGAATTGTTTGTGTCACTTTGGGATCAAGATTCAACTGAGATCCATGATCCGTTTGCAGCACACTGCGGGCCACTGCCTCTTCCAACCCACGATCAAGTGTGAAGAGTGGAACATCACCTTGAGAGCTTTTAATTCTTTCGGTTATAGTTCTGAAAAGGCTTTGACGAACATATTCCGTAAGGGCCTCAGGATCTTTTGTTCCTGAACCAAATTCTCCTAATGTTTCAAGGATAGTTCTAAGATCTCTAATCGAAACACCTTCACGTAAAAGATTTTGTAGAACTTTAAGTACACTACCAAGTGGCATTATTTCTGGCACAAGATCTGATACAATTTTTGGATTTTCTTCTTTAAAGTTATCCAAGACTTTGACTAGTTCTTGTCGGCCAAAAAGTTCACTTAAGTTTGCTTTTAATACTTCAGTTAAATGAGTCGCCACAATAGTTGAAAGATCTACCACCGTGTATCCATTATATTGAGCCTCATCTTTACGATCATCAGTAATCCAAATGGCGGGTAGACCAAAAACTGGTTCTTTTGTTTCGATTCCATCCATGTTCTCAATGACTGTTCCTGGATCCATCGCCATCAAGTGATCAGGCATAAGCTCACCTTTTGCGATCTCGATACCTTTAAGTTTTACCGAATAACCACCTGGCTTCAATTCAAGATTATCCTTAATTCTAACAGATGGAATGATAAGTCCCCAATCAAGTGCAAACTGTTTTCTAATATGCGAAATTCTCTCAAGAAGATCTCCATTCTGTTCAGCATCAACAATACTTACAATTCCATAACCAACTTCCAATTGAACAAGTTCCACGGGAAGAAGAGATTCCAGGGTTTCAGTTTTGGCCTTCGTTTCACTGACGGCGTTGGTCTGAGCTGCGACTTTTGCAAGTTCTTTATTTTTTTCAATTCTAAATCCGGCAAATCCAATAAGACTTCCCATTATCATAAAGGGCAATCCTGGAAAACCTGGGATCAATGCAAACATGGCAAGAGCACCTGCGGTGATGTAAAATGCTTTTGGGTGAGCAGTAAATTCATTTCCAACTTGTTTACCTAGACCATCATTACTTGAATTTCTGGTTGCGATAATACCAGCAGCTGTAGATATAACAAGTGCGGGAATTTGAGTAACAAGACCATCACCCACAGTTAAGAGCGTAAAGACTCGGGCGGCATCAGCAAAACTCATATCATTTTGTGCAACACCTACGATAATACCTCCGACAATGTTGATCGCCGTAATAAGGATACCTGCAATGGCCTCCCCTCGAACAAATTTAGAAGCACCATCCATAGACCCGTAAAAATCGGCTTCCTGTGCAACTTCAGCACGTCTTCTTTTTGCTTCTTTTTCATCAATCAAACCGGCATTTAAGTCGGCATCGATGGCCATCTGTTTACCGGGCATTGCATCTAAAGTGAATCGAGCAGAAACTTCGGCGACTCGTCCCGCACCTTTTGTAATAACAATAAAGTTAATGACCACTAATATGGTGAAAATAATAATCCCCACCGCAAAATTACCCCCAACAACGAATTCACCGAATGAACGAATAATTTCACCGGCGGCAGCCGTTTCATCAGTTGCACCGTTAAGAAGAATATTTCTTGTTGAAGCTACGTTAAGTGAGAGTCGTAATAAGGTCGTTATCAAAAGAACAGATGGAAAAGTTGAGAAATCTAAAGGTTTTCTAGAATAAACAGAAACAAGTAAAATGCCCACAGACAACGCAAGTGAGAGAACTAATAACACATCAAGAATAAAGGGATGTATCGGAACGATCATCACGCCTATGACGATGATGAGTCCTATCGCAATTGCTAAATCCGAGTTTTGCGAAAAGAACTTTATTTTTTTAAAAAAACCATCCATGGTTTGTCCTCGCCCATCCTAGGCTTTAATTACTTAAGAGCTTTTTGTTTTCTTCTTAACTTATAAACAAAAGCTAAAATCTCTGCGACGGTCTTATACAGCGTCCTTGGAACTCCAGTTCCTACCTTCACTGTTTTATATAGAGTTCTCGCCAGCATGATGTTTTCAACGATTGGAATGTTATTTTCTTTAGCGATTTCTCGAATCCGCATCGCTAAATGATCAGCTCCCTTAGCTACGACTTCAGGAGTGATCATCGTCTCACCATCATACCTTAATGCTACACTGATATGCGTTGGATTAGTAACAATAACGTCAGCTTTTTTTACATCATTCATCATACGTTTTTGTGCCATTTGACGTTGAATCTGACGAATTTTGTTTTTTATTTCTGGATTACCATCTTTTTCTTTTGCCTCTTCTTTGGCCTGTTGTTTGGTCATCATCATTTTTTTTCTGTATGACCATTTCTCCCAACCGAAGTCGGCCAGTGCAATAACTCCCAAACCCAAAAGAATAGAAAATCCAAGTTTAACCATCAAGTACTTACCAAACATAAGTGACTGAGCAGCATCAGCGTGAAGAAATCCTAAAAAAGATCCTACATTATCTTTCATGACAGCATAGGTGATCCAGATTACAACAATAAATTTAAATACACCCTTGAGGGCCTCGACGAGGGCCTTTTTTGAAAACAAACGCTGAAAACCTTGAATAGGATTAAGGCGCTCAAATTTCAGGTTAATGATTTCTGGAGAATATAAAAAACCGATTTGAATAAAATTAGAAAAGACTCCTAAACAGAGTGAAGCTCCAAATGAAGGCCCCACACATTTAACCATGGTCCAGGCCGTGTGTTGAATGACATCAACAAAATTCTTTTTTGTATAAACTCTTGTAAAATCTTGTTTATAAATCCAATCAATATATTCTGTGAGCTGTTCATAAACAAACATTCCACAGATAATGAGCGTTAGAAGTGATCCAGAAAGCATGAGTACACTACTGAGCTCACGAGACGTGGCAACTTCACCTTTCTTTCGAGACTCCTCCAAACGATACTGGGAGGGCTCTTCGGTTTTTTCATCGTCGTTTTCTTCGGCCATCCTATGCCTTTAATTCGTGAAGAATTGAAACCATTGTCCAAGTTTTTCTAAATACAAATCAAAACTCACTTGAAAAAACTCCTCTGCTATTCCTAAAAAGAGAAGTAATCCAAAACCAATATTTACTACGAAACTCACCATTAAAACGTTCATCTGAGGAATGCTTCTCGCAACGATTCCAAAAACTAAGTTCATTAGTAAGTTGGCAAAAATAAGAGGACCAGCAAGAAGTACCGATGCGCTGAATGCTGACTTAAAGAATAACACAAAATACTCCGGCGTTTTCAGCATTTTATCCGCGTTCATAAAGTTCACAGAAAAGAATGATTCAAACACTCCCTTAAACATAGGAAGAAGGGCCCCTGAAGATAAAACAAGAATAAGGATCGTCCATTCAAGCAAGCGCTCAAAAGGACCAACTTGTTGACCTTGAGTAGGATCAAAATAACTTACCGATGCATAACCAATTTGCTGAGTCAGAATGCTACCGGTTGCGACAAATAAACTCATAATACATTTCACCAAAAATCCAATAATTAAACCCGTACATGTATGGAACATTACCAAAATCCAGATATTGTCCACACCTACCAAGTTAATTTCTGCAAGAAGTGTGCCCTGAAGAGATGGAAAAAAAGCAAATGAGATGAGAAAACTCGTTAGCACTTTCACAAGGTTAGGAACGGCCACGTTATCGAATATGGGAAGTTGGTACAAAACGGCTATCCACCGTGAAAAACAGAGCCAAAAGGCCATAAAGACTGTTTCATCAACAAGAGTTACATTCATTTAACGTCTTATGAGTTCAGGAATACTTGTGAAGTGATCCTGAGTGTAAGTCACCATGGTTTCTATCATCCAGGGACTAAAAATAACGAGCGCAGCTATGATGACAAGTATTTTAGGAATAAATGAAAGTGTCTGTTCGTTAATCTGAGTGACCGCTTGGAAAATTGAAACCAAAATACCTACGACTAAGGCACCGATAAGCATAGGAGCTGAAAGCATTAACGTGATCTTGATCGCCTGACTGACAACTTCAACGACATAATCATTTTCCATAGGGTCATTTCCTTATGTGTTAAAAGAGCGAAGAATGGCCCCGGTCACTAATTGCCAACCATCAACTAAAACAAACAATAAAAGCTTAAAAGGCATAGACACAAGCATTGGAGGCAACATCATCATACCCATGGCCATAAGCACAGAGGCCACGACCATATCAAGAACAATAAATGGGATATACAGAAGAAACCCAATCTGAAATGCTGTTTTCAACTCAGAAATAATAAAAGCAGGGATGAGATAATGCGTAGGTACGCCATTGATATCATCGGGAGCAGCAGCGCCTGTCACGTCATAAAAAAGACCAATATCAGCTTTTCTAACATGTTTTTGCATGAAAGCGCGTAGATCTGTTTCAAGCCCTTTTAGGGCCTGAGTCGCATCAATTTTTTTTTCAGTATAAGGTTGAAGAGAATTTTTATAAATCGATTCTCCAGTCGGCATCATCACAAAGATTGAAAGAAAAAGTGCAAAACCAATTAAGAGTTGGTTCGGAGGCATATTTTGAGTTCCAAGGGCCTGCCTCATAAAAGACAAAACAACAACAATCCTTGTGAACGATGTACAAAGAATGATAATCGCCGGAGCGAGAGTTAGAATGGTAAAAAGTAACAATACCTCAATGGTATCGACGAGATTTGTACCTTGGCCAAAACTAACACTTACTCCAGGAAGATTGCTTGTTTGCGCAAAAGCTGCTGGAGCTAACATAAAGGCCAAAAGAATCAAAAGATTTTTACCTAATAAGTTCATCAAATCCTTAATTAAATTCTATAGGCTTAAGCTTTCTCGCCTTCTTTTTTAATTCATCCGAAAATTTGACAATATCTTTTGCTACAGCAAGTTTAGAAAAACCTTTTTCTTCAAATGCGGCAGATGTTGTAATATCTTCTTTTAGTTTTACTTCGGAGACTTCTGTTGTTTCCGCAAGACCTAAGTTTGTATCAAAGTTATTCCCAGTCACAACTTTTTCACCCTCTTTAATTAATCCTGCAGTGTCTTTCATTTCAGATAAAAATTCTAGACCGCTTTCAGAGTTGGCAACTAAAAATATTTGTTTATGCGCTTTAACGATCATTAAAGATCTTTTTGGAGATACATAAGTTGTACTAAGAACTTCGATCATCTTGGTATTATTTAAGAAACCAAGCTTTCCTCTTCTAAACACACCTTTTTTAAGAACCTGCACAATTCCATAAAAAAGGCCTAAAACCATAGCGAGAAAAACGGCGAACTTAGCTGCATAACCTGCAAATGAAAAGTTATCTTGTTTTCTAACTTCTACTTTTGCAACAGAGGCCTGCTTAAGTTTAACTTCATCCTTCTTTTCAACTTTTGTTGGTGCAGCAACTTCTTTTGTAGCAGAATTATCTTTCATAAGTTTATTAAGATAATCTTCGTTTAAAACATCTTTTGAAACCTTTGATACCATTTGATTTGAAACAAATGGAGCAGGTACCTTCACGGCAGATTTTCCACGCGGAAACACCACTTCAATATTTTTATTTTTCCAGCCCAAATTTACGAGATCTGGATTAACCTCATAAGGTAAGAGGGCCCTAATAACTGCTTTCCCATCCTGAGAATTTGCTGTTAATTGTGCCCCTTTCACATTTTTTGAGATTCCATCGAATGGTTCGGCCTGTGAAAGAGTGATCTCAATAACTCTTCCTTCTACACTAATATCTGGCAAGTCCCTTGACCTGCCTTCAAGTGCAATACTCAAAAAGCCATCTGTCCTAGTGGTATTTAAGTCAATCGATGTCACTTTGACACCTGCATGAGCAGCAAAAGTGAAGCCCAAAGCGGATACGAGAATGGCGAACTTCTTGTTCATAACTGTAATCCTTCCTGGTTACGTTCACTTATTTCAAAGACTCAATTCTTTCGAGTGGGCTAATGATATCTGTTAAGCGGATCCCGAATTTTTCGTTCACTACAACAACCTCACCTCTTGCAATCAGCTTGCCATTAACCAAAACTTCAAGGGGTTCACCGGCAAGTTTATCAAGTTCTAGTACTGACCCCTGACCTAACTGTAGAAGATCTTTAATGATCACTTTCGCTCTTCCCAACTCAACGCTCACCTTTAAAGGAATATCCAAAATAAAATCAAGATTTTGTACCTTGAGCTTATTTATAGCATCATCACCAGCTTTAAACTGGTCTGCTAGTTCTCTTATTGCATCTTTGTTATTTTCTGACATGTCTGGTGAAGCCATATAATTTCCTTTATGTAATTCTTCTAGTGATTTGAACGGCCCTGTTACCCTTATAAACACCCATCAAGCACTTCATTTTTTTTGCATCTTCGATTTCAAGATCTACTTCTCCTGAAACTTCTTGTGACAAAGGAATGATGTCTCCGATTTGTAAACTTACAAGATCTCCGATTGTCATTTCAGACTCTCCCAACTTAACAACAGCAACTGCCTCGGCATGCTGCACGTGTTCCTGCATAGAGCGTGTCCAAAGAGTATCTACAACATCATTTTCAGACTGAAAGCTCGAAGAAAGTTTCTGTTTGATCGGTTCAATCGTTGAATATGGAATAACCACCATGATGGTCCCTGAAGCTGATTCAAATTCAACTTCAAAGGTCGTAGTGATAATAACATCTGAGGGAGGAACGACACCTACGAATTGAGGATTGATCTCAGTTCGCACGTATTGAGCATCAATGCGATGAACTGGTGCCCAAGCTTCTTCTAGATCGTTAATGGCCATATCCATTACCCGTCTCATAAACGAGAGTTCAATTGAGGTAAATTCTTTTCCTTCAATTTTTGTGAACGGACGATCTGTTCCGCCAAAATATGAATCGATAATGGCATAGGCCAGTTTGGATTCAAACACGATTAATGCTGGACCTCTGAGTTCGTTAAAACGCATGATACACATACATGACGGTATCGGCAGCGTATTCACGAATTCACCGAACTTTAATAGATCGGTTGAGATCATGGATATTGTAGAAATTTTTCTTAACGAATTTGAAAGTGAAACGCGAAATTGACGGATGAAACGTTCATAGATGATCTCCAGAATGGGCATTCGCCCACGGATAACCCTGTCTTGGTTAGTGAGATCATAGGTCTGTATATTGGCATCGCTCTCTTCGACTTCACCAATATCGCTACCATCAGATGATTCACCATCTGCTGAAGCATCCCCTTCGTCATTTACGGCGTTGAGTAAGGCATCAACTTCGTCTTGGCTCAGTACTTGGGCCATGTATTCCCCTCCTGGGATTCAATAAGTAAGCGTCCTGCTTACTAGTTGATTTGGAAGCTTATGTAATAGATATCTTCAACTCTGCCATCAACTAAAAATGAATTGATAGAAGCTTTGATTTCTTCTTTTAAATAACTTTTTCCTTCTTTTTTAAGAAGGTCATCTGCTCTTTTGGTGTTTAAGATACTGATAATCGTGTCACGGATCTGAGGTTTTCTTGCCTCAAACTCAGGAGCTTTTGCGTCTTCGCTCATTTTAAGAACCACATCAAGACGCACATAACGTCTAGGGCCTTCACCTTGGGCAAGGTTCACCGTGAAACTATCAAGAGGAAGGAGATTTTCTTTTTTTACAATCTCTGCTGCTTTCTGTTCGCCCGTGGCATCTTCAGATGTAGTGGCAGATTTTTCTTCTTTAAGAAGTTGTGTAAGATCCGGCTTCTTAGATTCCATATCCATGAAACGCCATTGGAAATATGCAATTGTTCCCATCGCCAAAATATTCACAATCATAAGTAATAACAACAATGGATTTTTACCGCCAGAAGGGGCTGCTGGGGTGGCTGCTGCTGCGGTTTTGTTTTCTTCGGCCATTTTTACCTTATCTGCAAATGATTCCCATCAATATGGGTCTTAAGTCAAAATTATAACGTTCATTCAGATGAGAATCAAGGATAGGTCATTTTGCGAGGTACTTTTTGCCGTAATTCATTCTTGGTGTCATTCTGCCAACATTTCACGAAAAAAAAAGGCCCTGGAATAAATCCAGGGCCCCATTAAAAACGATATTTAAAAAAATTAAAGCGTTATTTTTCCACGTTTCTTGAGTTCTTCGATCAAGCTATCAAAGTGACTTGCAGGATATGCTCCTTTTACTGGAACACCATTAAGTAAGAATCCTGGAGTACCTTGAAAACCAAACTTAGCAGCTTCGGCCATGTCGGCATCAATTCTTTTTTGAACAACATCAGATTTAACGTCTTTAGCTAGTTTTGCCATATCAACTTTAAGATCTTTAGCGGTGGCCTTAAGAAAAGCTTCACCGTTTTGAAGTTTACGTTGATCTTTGTAAATAGCATCATGGAATTTCCAAGCTTTTTCAGTGTCCTGCAAACGAATTGCTTCGTAGTACTGAGCTGCTGGCATGGCCTGTGGATGAAAACTTAAAGGAAGGTGTTTGTAAGCAAAACGAATTTTACCTTCATACTTCTTCATGAGTTCCATGACAGTATTATAACCACGTGAACAGAATGGACATTCAAAGTCAGAGTATTCAATAAGGGTAATAGGAGCGTCTTTATTTCCTCTAAAAGATTCATCAGAACGGATTTCGGCAACTAGAGGATTATTAAAACTTTCCTCAAGAGCCTTTTTCTCATCATCTTCTCGTTTTTTACCTTGACCGGCCTGAGCGGCCTTGACTGCATTATTTAAAGCATCAATAAATTTTTCAGGATTAGCTTCAATGGCCTCAGTTAAAATTTCAGGATTGTCTTTAAGGATCTTTTTTAATTCGTCTTTTGATGTACAAGCAGTTGCGATAACTAAAGCAACGGCCAACAAAATAGTTCTTTTCATGCTTTTCCTTTTATAATTTTCCGACTGATGAATATGTATTTGAATATGGTAATGAAAGCCAAGGTGGATTTCAACCTTTCGGTTTATCTTTAGTTAAATTATTCTGGATGTAGTCGAGGTATTTATTCAGTTTTCGTGTTTCTTCTCTCACATGAGCAAAACCAACAAGATGAACCCGACTAAAATAGTTACCTTTCATGAAAGATCTCATTGTTGAGAAAATCCCAAATGCTGCACCTGAAACTTTGTTATAAAGATGAAGGCCTAAAAGAAGATAAGTAACACTAATGAGAAAAATTGTAAGATTCACAATCTCATCTAAAATAAAAAGCTGTGAAGAAAAGTATCGACTCATTGCTTTTTGGTTAACTAATGTTTTTTGCCCTAGCTCCACCATATGTTGAAATATGGAAGCGCCATTCTCAATAATAAAAACCGAACTCGTTATCGCTATAATAATAAGCAGTATCCCAAAATGCAGCATAAAGATCTTATCTGCAACTGGCTGATGAATTTTTAAATATTGAGGAGGAACACTATTGGAAGTTATAACCCCTTTTTTCCGCGCCTCACGTAAATACTCAAAAAAGAACTCCGAAAATCTTGTGAGCAGTTTATAAGTGCTAAACTCATCTACGCTATAAACAGTGTCAGGATTATTAATGGCCTGTTCACTATAATCTCCAATATTTCTGAAAGGCCGTAGGATAATCCAACCCAAATAAAATCCTATAAAAAAAAGATACACATGAAATGCGAAAAGAACAGGAAGGTTATCCATCGCTTCGCTAATGATATAATCATAAAACGGCGTTTCCCCAATGAATTCTGGAAATCCATGGGCCTTAAAAAAAGCATAATTCAAACGCATGATCTGGAAAAGAAAATAATAGACAGAGGCCGTAATCATAGCTGAAATGCCTGATACCTTAAGACCCGTCATCAACATGAAGCGTGAGTCTTCCTCTTTAAATACACGTTTAAGCTCATTCAATTTTAAATAATTAAGGATTTTCATATTTAACCATCATAACAAATCTATAAAGTCTTAAAACTAGGCATATAGTGACCTTGGCCTAGAATTTTACTAAGGTTTTAAAAAATATCCCTAAAGTTTCGGCCCCATACTCTCCGATAGGTTACTAGAATCGTCTAAGACGAAGGAGTTTTTATGAAGGTCACTCAATGGCTCGTGATATTTTCCCTACTTTCTCTACTCGCCAGCTGCGGGAAGGATAATAAAACAGGAAAATCAGGAACAGCTATTAACCCGCTCGGGATTCCCCCTTATGATCCCGTCACTGGGATCCCAATTGGATTTAACCCAATAAGTGGTACTGGTGGGATCAATTCTCCTTATAGTTTTGGTGGAGGAACCCTTAACCAGGTCATGATGGAAAATCCATGTATCAGTGGTTATGGTGGATATCAAATGCCAACGGGTTCTGGGGCCTATGCTGCTCAAAGAATTGAAACTCAAATTCCTCTTACAAATTTTCCAACTGTCATCGCTCCAAACGATGTCTACGTGGGAGTCACTTCTTATGGTGATGTTGCTGCTTTAGTCGGAACATCCCCTGGTCAACCACCACTTTTTGTTGGTTACATGTGCCCACGGTCATTCACAACAAGTGGCCAGGGCCAATTATTAAACGTTACGCCGGGTGTTTCAACTCAATGTATATTTAAACCTATCGTTAAAGCTACTGTCGTTTTCCCTGGTGGAGCATCGGCCGACTTTCGAATGTTAGATTATGGCTCGTCCATGAAACAAAAGTTTTCTGTTTGTAGATAATTTGTCATAAAAGAGGGCCTTCTGGCCTTTTTTTATTTCTGCGTTTTAATAAAACTCATGACTCCGACAGATATTGCTTTTGAAAGATCACTTAAGAATTTTTCCTGCTTTACCTTATTGAGTTCATTTGGATTAGAAACAAATCCCACTTCAATTAAAAGCCCTGGTCGTTTAGAAAGAGCTAATACATAAAAAAGACCAGGCTTAATGCCTCTGTCTTCGATCCTATGTTTTTTAATAATTGGTTTAATTTTTTCATGCACTTGATTGGCCAGCTGTTTTGAGTGAGTCACAGTTTGCTGAACCACCAAGTCAACCAAGATCTGGTTAACGATGAGCTCTTCACCCTTTAGGTTTAGATTTTCTGACTTCTCCACTTTCTGTGCAGCACTATTGGAATTGTTATCTAAATAATATATTTCAAAACCGTGGCTTTTTGTATTTGTTGAAGAATTAAAATGAATAGATAAAAAAAGATCGGCTTTCACAAGATCTGCTAGATCTGCGCGCTCTTGGAGACTCACTAAACGATCAAGGCTTCTTGTCAGATAAGTCGAAGTGCCTTTGGAAAGTTCTTGTTTAATTTTTAAGGCCATTTTAAGAGCGAGATCTTTTTCAAATATTTTTTTAGTGCGCTTAGTATCAGTGTATCCTACGGCGCCAATTTCTTCTCCACCATGTCCAGGATCGATCAGAACGACTTTGCCAGAAGCAGAGGAAATCATAAATAAAAAAAAGCAAAGAACCATTTTCATACTAATATACTTTTTTCATCTTATGTCTTGGGAAATAAAAAGAAAGAATCTGGCGGTAATTGTAACCACGTTTGGCAAGTTCAAGTGCACCCAACTGGCACAAACCCACTCCATGTCCATATCCATATCCTTTAACATGAAAGTCATTTTGCTTAACTGATACCATAAAATTATTTGAAGGCAGAATTTCACGCCCGGTAAGATTTCTTAAATACGATTTCTTAATAATATGAAGTCTATCACCCACATAAAGTCTCAGTTCAGAGTTTTTTAAAGAATCTGGCATAAGTCTCATCTCCCCTTGAGAGATGGTATCCGAATAATAACGTTTTAAAACCTTATCTATCATCTGATTTAGCTTGCCACCAACGATCCTATGTTCCCAGTTTTTCATACCTGTTTTTTGGCAAAAAGGACAATTCACAGAACGATAGCCCTCCTCAACCCCTCCCCATACTTGGTCGGGTCTCAACGTTTTGCCTCCACACTTAGAATGAAAAAAAGCTGGTGCCACTCGACCGGAAGGTCCAACCAAGATTTCACCATCTGTTTCACGAGCGGCCTTAAGAGTTTTTTCTGTAATGTCTGCAAATGTTCCAGAGACTTGATCACGCTCAGAAGATTCTAAATGATAAAGTTTACTGTGTGCTTTCAAACGATCATAAGCATAAGTACGAGCGGCCACGGCCTGAGCTTTTAGAGCTTCTACGGGCCACGTACCATTCATTTCTTTGGCAAGAAGAGTCGTAATATAAGATTCCATTGAAGTGGAATTCACAAGATCACAGCTCTGCTGACCAGGACTTGCTAAAAGCTGAAGTTCGCCTTGGTACTTTTGCGCGCCCCATGAAACCAGGCCAGTCGGTGAACTCAACGAGGCCACCAATAACGGATCTTTTAACATTGAAACTTTACCACGAGATCTTGGAGGCAAGCAGTTGAACGAAATCGTTTTCCTACCGTTATATTGCTGGTATTTGTTCTGGGTATGAATTGTTTTTTGGAGATCCATCCCTTCCACGACAACATGTTTAAGAGATTTACCAATAAGAACTCGAACTTGAGGAGCAGCCGAATACACGGGGGCCACAATTACCGCAAGTAATATCAAACATCCTGTTTTTAGCACTAATTCCCTATCCTTGGAAATTACAAAAGACCTTCTCCTATCATACCGTAAAGGGGGATAAGTTTATGAAAGTTTTTTCAAATGCTTCATAATTTTCTGCATATCGGCCCATGCAGTTTTTTTCATATTCTGATTGGTTTCAATAATTGTCGGGTGAAACAGCGGAACTACTTGAAATGATCCAACTCCCTCAACTTCTTTTTGAAAAAACTGACCGTGAATAAGAGATAACCGATCATTACCATTAAGTATCTTTTGAGACGCTTTCGCCCCCAATGTGATAATAACTTCCGGTTTAAAAAAGGCTGCCAAGGCCATGACTTCCTGTGATAGGTCTTGGCCTTTTTCTTCTATGGGATAAATAAGAATTTCGTCAGAGGTAAATTTCATGGCCATCATCATGCGTTCAAAAAATTCAGCGGTCTTAATCGGAAAACATGCAATTAACTCATTCACAAAACCAGTTTTTAATTCGCTAGAAAACTCACTCCAAGGACGTACAACTTCAGTAACAAAAATGGCCTTAAGAGTTGTTGGATTTTTGTCATTTAAGATAAGGTCCTGAGTTTGGGATTCTAACGACAGATGAGCTTTTAGCTCCGATATAGAAGTGACTTTTTTTAATCGAAGGGCAATCTCTCCCCCATCCACACTGATGGTTCCTTTCTCTTCTGTAAAACGCTCGAGGGCCTCGATAACAAGCTTTTGTTCGGAACCTTCACTAAACATTATTGGGGATGGAATCTGTGCATCCTGTTGAGGCTGGCCCCATGTGACAGGGCCCAAAAGAGCGTGCCTAAAAGTCTTGGGAGGAAGTGGATGTCTTAAATCCTGCAATTTTTTCTTAAATAGATTTTCCATAAGCTCTTTTACCCGAATGGGACAAAGTTTCCTAGCGAGAAATAAATTTAATTAAGCGTCATCTGCATCCGATGAGACCTATGAATAAGGGGTTAAGCATG
>Ga0247843_1000189_pt1 | contig 143438 bp, 124 predicted proteins | sample LaCruzMarch2017__FD_192420 | JGI IMG/M metagenome (GOLD analysis project Ga0247843, IMG submission 192420) | Freshwater microbial communities from meromictic Lake La Cruz, Castile-La Mancha, Spain - LaCruzMarch2017_8m | ecosystem: Environmental > Aquatic > Freshwater > Lake | place: Spain...
GAAATCAGCTTCCGACCAATTGTGTTGCTTTTTAATGCAATATTCAAATCCAGATAACTTTCCTTCTTGTTTCTCTTCTAGATTGGCTTTGAATTCACATTTTTTACAAGCACTAAATTTTGTTTCCCAATTGATATAATGCGAATCTAAATAGGAATTTCTGAACAATTTTAATGCTTCGTGGAAACCTAGATTATCATGGTATTTATATTGGTCAACTATAATAGCATTAACAATAGTATCAACGTTAATTTCAGATAATACCGATTCGCCAATTTCCTCAATACTACTCACTTTTTTAATTATATCAGTTCTAGGATTTCCGTTTGCTGGAACTCTAAATAATTGATTTAATCCATCAATTGTGGCATTTTTAGTTTTATCAGCCATCATGAAATAGGCTTCAAAATGAAAGTTGGGGCAAGTCATTGCAGCAACATGTTTTTGGAAAGCTAAGTCAAATAAATAGGGTTTCCAACTGCTAACTAATCCACCACGGCTACCGATAAAAATATTTTCTTCATTAGGGTTAAATGATTTTGCTTTTACTTCTATTAACCGAATGTGATTTCCTTTTTTTATTAAAATATCTGTTCTAATAAAAAAATTATCTGCCAAAAAAGCAGCTTCATAAATCACGACATTCTCCATTAATAATGCTTCTTGAGTTAACTGAAATGCTTTTTCGTATTCGTAATTCTCCGTATTAATAAAAATTCCATTTGGATAATGCAATCGTGCTAATTCTTCTACCTGAAAACCTCCAGAAGCCAATGCTTTTAAAAATGAGTTTTCACTTTTTTGATTCGCATATTCTTCTTTACCAGTGAAAAATAACTTGTTAGGGCATTCAAGTCCTAACTTGAAACGAGATTTTGAAAGTACTTTCATAGGTGTTTTTTATAATTAAAATTATTCAATATGCCACTTTACATCGCCTAGTTCGGCTTTACCGTACATTTCTATATCTAAAGTGCTTCCAAAAATACTTTTTTCTAATTTTAGTGAATAGCCATCCATACCTATGCACTCTTCAGCTATAGAAGCGTCAAAACATTTAGATAAAAAGGCTTGCATTTCCTCATGTTGACTATCTGATATTTCAATTATTATTTTTTTCATATTCTATTTTTTACCTTTGATTATAAGGCTTTACAGTTTAGGCGTTGTTTGTTGATGTGTTTTTCAATTCTGCTTCAGATTATTCAATATTCTTATTCTATCAAATAAATTCCAGTTAATTCGGTGAAACTCGCCTATCTAAAAGTTCAAACCCGAGATCCCTAAGCTTAGTAATGGCCCCAGTAGGACCATTTCCACCTGTAAAATTTTTCAACTTGTCACCTTTAATGCCGATAATTTCACCGGCTTTTCTAATAACTACATTTGGAGAAAAATGGTATTTCTTGTATTTGAATACCCAATAAATACCCTCGGTATTAACACTATTTTCTTGAATTAATTGAGTTAATGCGTTTTCAATATCTACTTTTTTTAATTGATTTAAATAGCTCATATCTATTTTTTATTTTTATAATTAAAACACAAATTATTCTCTTATACTATACTGAAAACCAGCAGATAAACAATAAAAAAAATAATTACTTTAAGTAATTGTGTTCTTAATGCAATGACTTTTTTTATCTTTCAAAAACAAATTTTGGTTTGTATTTGTAAGTTAGTAACGCTTCCTTAAATTTTAAAAGTAATTTCACTTCTTTATCATCTATTTCAGTTGGATGGGTAATTGGCAAAATTGTAATGTGTAAAGTTGATTCTCCATAATCTTTAAAGAATTTTCGATATGATTTGTCTGCAGATTTTTTATCTTTTGATGCCTCCAAATGAATCAATATTCTTTCTCTAATACAAGTTGCCGATTGACCAACATATAATACATCCTTTAATTGATTGTTTTTTGAAATAACATAAACCCCTTTCATTTTCTTTGAAATTAATTCACGAATTATTTTTCTATTTTCTATTGAAGACTTATTGCCTAAATTTATTTCAAACGTTACCTCAGTTAGAATTAATAATTGCTCCAACTTATCAGTAATTTCTTCTATTTCCTTTTTCATAACCTATAATTTATTTATTCTTTCTAAAAACTTTTCTTCGGTCATTTTTCCTTGCTTCACTTTTTCTGCCCAACTCAATACATCTTCTCTATCATTTTCATCTTCAATTTCATTGATCCATTCTGGGACGTTTTGACTTGAGCGTTCAAATTCTTTTTCAAATTTTGAGGCAATGTCTATGGCCCATTGAAGGTTTAAAGAGCGATTGAGCCTATTAATTAATTTACCATTAGGCTGATTAAAAAAGATTTCATTGAGCCCATAAGCCCGTAAAAGAGCTTCTATAATATTTGTATCATTCATAATTAAGGGTAAGAACTCAACTAAATTTTCAAGATTGGAATCATGCACATGAATATTTTCCGCCAATCCTTTTAAATAATTGAACCGTGCTTCACCATTTTTCCATTGATTTACTATTTCTAATGCTTTTTGCCAACCCAATTGTTCGAGGTTATTTTTTGAGATTGATTTCCAACATTCAAATCGTGTGGCAATTTGTGAAATTTCTAATCCTATTTTTTCAGCTAGATGATAATTATCCTGTGTTGCCAGCTCAATAGATATTCTACTCATTTGAGCACTTATCCAAAAATTATCACTGATGCCCTTTGCGCATTCAATGGCTATTTGCATCGGATATTTAGCTTCTTCTAACTTCTCCTGTTTAGCGAGTTCGCTTGAGATTTTCTGCATCGTCATACTTTTCAATTCGTATTCAGCATTATTGATGCCCATTGCACAAGAAAGGGATTCCTGAATGGCAGATTCAGCTTCTCTCACCTTACCTTGCTTATCCATTATGGTGGAGATAGTAGCTAGTAAATTACTCTTTTCGAACTCATTAATGATGCTCCTAGCACAATTACGGGCTTCTACAACCATCCCCTGATTAGCCAGTAAAGTGGAGATAATAGCTAGTGCTTTACTCTTTTCAAACTCATCGCTAATGTTCTTCGACCATTTAATGGCTTCTTCAAGCTTCCTCTGTTTAGTAAGTTCGGTGGAGATACCAGATATTGCTTTACTTTTATCTGATATATTATTGATGCTCAATGCAAATTTAATAGCTTTTTGCATGGCAAATTCTGCTTCTTCTACCTTTCCCTGATTGGCTAATATGGTGGATATAGTCGCTTGTGCTTTACTCTTTTCTGACTCATCAATTATACTCTCAACACATTCAAGGGCTTTAAATAGCTCACCTTGTTTGGCAAGTTCGGTAGAGATGGTCGCTTGCGCTATACTCTTGGATCGCACAGGTCTGATGATCCCTGAACATATAATTGCTTCTTGAATGGCAGATTCAGCTTCTTCTAACTTTCCTTGGTTGGCCAGTATGGTGGAAATGTAAGCAAGCGAAATACTCTTATCAAACTTATCCATGATGCTTCCAACACATTTAAGGGCTTCTTCTGCCATCCCTTTTTTAGCTAGTTTTTTGGAGATAGCAGATAGTAATTCACTCTTTTCTCCATCATGATCTATGCCCCCCTCGCAGGCAAGAGCTTTTTCTAACATTCCTTGTTTAGCCAGTTCTGTTGATATATCTTTCAGCATTACATCCTTGACTGAAAAGTTATTTATGCCTCTTCCGCAGGCAAGGGCTTCTTGCATGACCGATGAAGTATCTTTTAACTTCCCTTGTTTCGCTAATATGATTGAGATGGCCATCAAAGCCTCTTTCTTAAAACAATCATTACTAATATTTTCTATACAAGTAAGGGCGTCAACTAGCTTCCCCTGTTTAGCTAGTTCGGTGGAGATATCCTTAATCGCATGTCTCTTTAAAATATTACTATGGTTACCTCTTGCGGAGGTAATAGCCTCTTGCATTAAAGATACGGCCTCCTCCTTTTTACCCTGATTGGCCAAAATGGTTGAAATGGCAGCTAGCGCTTTATTTTTAGTTAACTCATGACTGATGGTCCTAGCAAATTTAAAGGCTTCTTCTTGATTACCCTGTTTGGTAAGTTCGGTGGAGATATTTTTAATTGCGCAGTCCTTATCATAATCAAAAATTATGACACTTGCGCTGTTAATGGCGGCTTGCATGGCAGATGCAGCATTTTCTAACATTCCCTGATTAGCAAGTAAAGTGGAGATGGAAGCTAGCGCTTCACTCTTATCAAACTCTTCACTGATTATCCAAGCAAATTTATAGGCTTCTTCTAACTTTCCTTGATTGGCCAATTGGATAGATATAGCAGCTAGCGCTCTACTTTTATTTGACTTATCACTAATGCTCTCAACACATGTAATTGCTTCTTCCATAGCTAATGTTGATTTTTCTAATTCCCCATGATTGGCGAATATGCTAGAGATGGTCGCTTTCGCTTTAGACTTTTCTGACTTATCACTAATGCTCTCAACATATTTAAGTGCTTCTTCTTGCTTACCTTGTTTTACCTGTTCAATAATAACGCAAATCAGAGCTTCGCTTCTATCACAATGATAAAAGATGCTTTTATCATAATTATGGTTGAGGTACAATACGCTTTGGTATAATAAATCGAATTGTTTATCATTATAGGGACCATTTTCCGAAAGCCAATTATTATCTAAAGTTCCAGTTCGTTTGTATAACAAAAAATAGTCTAAGTCCAATTCCATCAATTCACTAGCCATTTGAAAAACCAAATAATTTGAAAAAAAATCATTCCAATTCAACACCGAATGATCCACCGGTAAATTCTCATCCAAATGCTTTAACAACTTCTCAATTGCTTCTTTTCTAAATTGCTTATTTTTGCTTTCTAGCATTGTTAGCTCCATTAGGCAAAGCATGTAAAGGATAAACTTTTGTTGGAGGCCTTCTTTGTCATTTCCACCAAAACTTTCAATTCGCTGTATGGCCAGCTCCATTTCATTATTTGCAACCATTTCAATTATGCGCGGTGCATCATAGGCCTCTTCATATTTTAAATCTACCAAACACATAGCAGCCTCCAACATGGTTTCAGGATTTTTTACTTCACCTGATTTGAGCAATGCTAATTGCATAAGCCTGTTAGAGGCGTTAAAATGCCTTAGCACTTTCTTTTGTGTATTTGTATATTCATTGTTGTAAATTAATTTGAGTAGCGTCTCATGATTGGTTGCTTTGTTACTTTCACTTAAATGGGAAGCATAATGTTCAAGCGTATAGCGTTGTTCCCATGAGCCATCCAATTCTTTCCAAGTGCCACAAAAATTGATGATTTGCTCTTTTGCTTCGTTAGTTTTAAATGCTTTTTCTCTAAATAAGTACTCTCTAAAACTCTCATGGAAAAGTTGGTAATCCAATACATTTTCGGTCAGTGGGTTTTCAAACAATACTTCTTTTAAGGTGCTGCTAATGCGCTGTAACTTTGCCTCACCTAGATTATTAATTAATCCTAAATGAGTCATTGTTAGGTAATCTTTAGCCGCTGCAAATGTATATAAGCTGGCAAGTAGGGCATCTCCGTCAATGTTATCTTGTGCGTATCTGTGCAAAATAGCCCTATAATATTCATCAATTTCTTTTGGTAATGCATTAATATCATTAATACCAATTGTGTTATTGGCAATGGCATCACACAATAATTTAAGGTATAAGGGATTTCCTTGTGACCGTGCTTGAACTGCGTCAATCCAGCTACTTTCTCTTTCTAATTCATATTTATTGGCAACTTCATAAATCATTGCACGTATGTCGTCTTTGCCTAATCCACGCAATTCTAGCTTAAGATGATTTTCAACCGGAAGGCTGCCCCAAAGTTCATCAATACTTTTATGGCCGCCTGGTCTTGAGCCATAAATAATTAATATGTTTTGAAAATTCTCTCTAGGTAAATAGCTTATTAGGTTATTTTCAACTCCTTCATCCAAGCCATCAATTAAAAAAAGTAGGGTAGTGCCGTTGTTGTTTTCAGCCCATAGGCGCCATTTACTGAATAATTGATTTTGAATATCAAATACCATTTTACCTTCAGCTTTTATTTTTTTTGCTTTAGGAAAAAGTTCATCCGTTTTATTTATAAGATATTCTAATAGGTATTCAATTTTGGCCTGCTGGGTTCCTCTTCGAATAAAATACTCTACAACCTTTATGTTTTTTAAGGATTCATGAGCTTTCAAATCTTTGAAAAATTGCGCTATTAAAGCTGATTTTCCAATTCCAGGATTTCCCTGAACTGACAAATACCCTTTATTATTATTGCTAACAAAATGCAGTAGCATTTCACGCTCTACCATCCTGCCTTTAAATGTTTCAGTTAGCTCATCAATGCGTTGCTGAAAATCGTTGCTTCCAGATTTTTTCCATTCATTCAATGGAATTAGGTTGTTAAACTCTTGAAAGAATTCTTTTTCTCGGTAATGTTTACCTAACGGATAGTTAAGTAATCCAATCGTATCATTTTTCAAATCATTAAAAAATGCTATAGAGGCCTCATTTATTTCGTCTCTATATAGTAAAATAGGGTGCAATGTAAGTTCCCTTGATTCAGATTTTAAAAAAACAATTCCGTTATGCACAATTGTGGCTGAATTTTCCAACCATGCTTCCTTTAACAATTGGTTTAAAAAAGGCTCATATAATTTTAAATCTTCAATACACTTTTCATCACTAGGCGTAGCACCATGTGCATAGCTATTTCTAAAAGCAATTACATTTGTTTGACTATTGTTGAGAGATTTATCTAATAAAATAAAAGCGTTTTTAAATTGTTCTAGAAACCAGCTTATATTTTCTTTTTGTAACTCTTCAAATAATACCCTACTAAACAGTTGCCAAGTTCCTAAAGATGGCGTTCTCAGGCCTTGAGATAAAAGACCTTTGGCGGAATCACTTAATTTATTGTAATTGAAATACTCAGCTAAAATTACAACCGTATGCATTTTGATGATAGTCTCAAAAAGATCTATCATGCGGTGAACCTTTCGGAATGGCTGCGTTTCCAATAAGTATAAGTTATACAAACTACTTATTTGTGGGTGGGCATTTGATGATTTAAAATTCATTTTTAGATTTCAATTTATTAATTCATTTTAGAGATACTCATTTAATTACTTATGATAATTTGACTGTATGCCAAATGTTTAGCATTAATAATTCGGTTAATTAGGTTGTCAAATATAGTTTCCTTGCTTTGAGATCTATTAAGTCTATAACTATATTCATCTAAATATTTTTCAATATGTTCCTCGTGTACCCAAGAGAAATTACTTCTTAACCATGCCTTAGCCTGATGGATAATTGTATTCATTTCAAAAAATGTAGCACCTTTATTACTTTTAGTTTGAGTTATATTATAGGTCTTTTTTAAGGGTGAATAGCCAGTCCACTTGTCTGTGTGTACCTTTGCATCTTTCCTATATGAGCATCAAATATCTTTTCCAATGATGTTGATGAATAGTCTGAAATACCTTTAAAATAAGCTCTTTTAACACCACCTTTTTCGTCAATTTCTACAGCTGCAACCAATTTCTTTTTCTTACTATCGGTGCTTCTGCCTTGTTTTAAATCTTCCTTTCCTCCAAATACAAATTCATCTACTATAACTGTTCCTGTCATTAGAAAGTTTCCGCTACTTTTCATTGCTATCCTTACTTTATGCATAAAAAGCCAAGCTGTGTTATATTGTATGTTTAAACGTTTTGCCATCTGTCTTGATGATATGCTTTTTGTCGTTGCACTCATTTCAAATACTATCGTAAAGGCTTTTCTTATACCAAACTTTACTTTATGAAACATTGTACCCGCAGTTGGACTTTCTACATGATGACACCTGTTGCAATCTCTTGCTAAATTTATTTTTCGTATAGTAAATTTCGTATGAGAGCATTTAGTGCAGCTAAACCCATTTTTCCATTTTATTTGAGCTAAATAATCCAAACAATCTTAATCAGTTTTAAACTTATCAAAATACTCTATTATCCCTTGTCCTGTATACTTCTCCATCTTATTTTATTTACTTTGGCAATATAAGCATTTAAATAAGTATCTCTAATTCATTTTAAAAATTAACTCTGAATTACCATTCAGAAATCCTATAAGTGATTTTCCGCTAATAATTAAATTTTCATATTTAGGGGTTATATTTTGTTTAGTTATTAAATTAAAAACACCAAGTTGTTTTAAACCATTTTCATTGATGGTACCATATATGATAAAATCTTGAAATGGAATTTCTCTAAGTGTTTCAACCAAATATAATTTTCTGGGATTCCATATAATTTCTTTCTTATCATTTATGATGATTGGAAAATCGTTTATATTAAAAATTATGTAACCATTGTTGACACTTATTTTAGAAATATTGCCATCTCCTTCAAACAATAAATTACCATATTCGTCAATTAATTTTGAATGAGTTATTATTTTATAATCACAAATTGAACATTTTTTATTGAGGTAAATTGTTGTAAACTTTTCGAGTTTATAAATTATTTTGTGTGGCTGCGTTTTCATTCCTGGATTAGGAAATTCTTCATTACTTTCACCAAAGTAGTTATATTCCCTACAGAGACTAGATTCTTCATCAAAGTTTGATCTAAAACCATTCAGATAACTAAAATTTGTATTTCCATCTCTTAAAATAAGATCTTTGCCATTACCCCAATTATCAGGTAAATTAATTCTTTCATATTTATCAAATTCGCTGCTTAAAAATGACCTGGAGTGAATATTATATATTTTAGAGCGCATAGTTTTAGTATCTTCTATAATTATATTTCCGAATTCATCCATATTAGACAATTTAAATTGTGATTTAGATTTAAAATAAATCGAGTCAAAGTTTATATCACAAATCCCAGAATTTCCATCATTTTCGTTAAACCTAATCAGTCCACTACTGTAGGATCCATTTAAAAATCTGCAAGTAGATACGTTTATAAAAACTTCATTTTTAGTATCATAAAATGGATTAATTATTTTAGTGTTTATAAAAATATTGTCACCATTTGTATTAATTATTTTGAAGTTTTTGGCATATAATTCATAACACTTAAATCCTATAAATATGTTTCCTTTTTTATAAAAATCTTTATAAAGGTGCCTTAAAACTAAATCTGTTGGGTGAAAAGCTGAAATTTGAAATTCTTCTATTTCATATATCCATTTGGAAATGAAAATACCTTTTCTAGAATTAAATAAAGCTTTTCTTCCACTAAAATCTGTTACTAAGAATACAAAGCTTATACTTGTAAATTCAATTTGCTTAAATGGTTTTATATTAATTTGAACATTCGAATCATTAAACATATTGATTTCACCATAACCTTGTAAGATATATCGGGAGCTAATTTTATCGTAAAACTTATAACCATTAAACTCTCGAGTTCTCAGAACAGGTCCATAAGGGATGTAACATGTAAATTCTGTTTTTTCATTATCATCGATGTAGCTTGAGTTAATATCTTCGTATATTCTACCAATTTGATCAAATAATGAAGCAGTGTCATTTTCAAAATATTTCTTAAAAAATCTATGTTTAAGGAAATGTTTAAGTGATACTCCATCATTTTCACATTGATCCAAAGACAAATCATTTGAATTAATAATAATATTTTGCTCTAAAACATTGCTATTAAATTGAAAACTATTTTTAACAGAATCCAACAATGTTAGAATTCTTGTGAAATATATAGAATTATGGAAATTTTTTAAATAGAAATCAATCAATATTGTATCCTTTATTTCTACACATAGTTTATAATAAATACTTTCTCTTCCATTATTAATTGAAGTTTGAAGTTGATATTTGTATTTATTTTGTTCAATGTTAGCGACAGCAATTTCTAGGCTATTTAAAGTATTTGTGTCATTAACTATAATTGCATTTTCTATCTTCCTATTTATTTCATGATAAATTACTTGTGGTAAAAAAATAGATTTGGGAAATTTTCTTTTAAATTCAGAAGTATAATTTTCTCTGAAATCTTTAAGTTCTAAACTCTGAAATGTTTTATATTCAATAATTGCTAAAATTTCATTTTTAAAAGCACTTAAATCATTTTCATTCAAATAGTTTTCACATTTCGAAATATTGCTATCATTTTTTAGGGTCAAAAACTCTAACGAATCGATTTTATATTTCACTTTTTCATTTATATCACATCTAAATGTATTTATAAAGGCTTTGTATCCGTTTAATAATTGAGAACTATTTAATTCAATGGAATCAAGTATTAGCGCACATACATTTTGTTTAAAGTTATTGGCAAAATAATAAGTTAAATCCTCTTCTAAGTATTGTTCTTTTGTTTTATTGTCTGTTATTTTATATAAATCATTACATACTTGCGATACAAAATTATAAGAAGAATTTAGATTTTTAGGTTGATGATAGGCATATAATTTTGACTTATAATAAATTATTAACAGATTAGTAGAGTCTTTTTTATAAGCTTTTTCTGTTTTTTCAGATAGTTTTTCAAAGTCATTTGACTCAAATAATTTTTTGTATTTCTGGGCTGAAATATTCGTACAAATTAAGTATAAGAGTATTAATAAGATTCCCTTATTTAAATGAATTTTATTTTCTATAAAAGTTTTCATGTTCAAATTTTTATTAAACCTCATTCCTAAAAGAACCTTGGAACCTGTGGATAAGGAATCAATGCTTCACATAAATGACCTACATATTCATCTAAAATAATTGAAAGTCCTAATATAATGGCACCTGTTACCAAGGCAACTCCTATATTATTCTTTTTTATTTCTTCCCCTTCATTTTCATGTGTTAACTGAAATAATATAAATAAGCCAACTGCTATTACCACAAGTGTGCATATGATTCCTATAACCACAAATAAAGCTACGTAACCCAAAGAAGTTAATATACTATTCATGGCTATTTCATTACCTTGGTTCAATATTCTAATGGCATTTACTGCTGGGTTAATAATTGATGATAAAATGAGCGATCCCGACAAGATGATGCCTGTTTGAAATACGGCAAATGCATTATTATTCTCGGTAATTGAATACTGTTTTTTCATAAAATAATTCACAGCTTTGTAAATTATTATTAAGGCCAAAATTCCAATAAAAAAGGCCAGTAAAAATTGAATGATGATGATGGTTTTCATATAGATAGTTGTTTGTTTGATTTATAAATTATTAAATAAGGTGATATCCCAATTGTTCATGTTTTGTATTTCTGCAGGAATCATTCCTATTCTAAACCCTTTAGAGGTTAGTTCTACTGCATAATGATTAACTCCCTGAATGTTTTTATACGACCCACCCCCTACAGGTAAGCCTACTCCTAATATGCTGTGCCCATAAGTGCTACTAACCCATATTGATGCGGGTATATTTAGCTTTTTTAGTATGGCATAGCCCAATAGGCTTCTGGTATCGCAATCCCCTTTTAAATTATGCAAAAATTCATAAGGCGATTGAACACCTCCAGGAATATTGGGCAAGCATGGTTTTCCATCTTTGTGATAGCTTTTAATAAAATCAGAATTGCCATTTTTTACTACTTCCTCACAGGTCCAATCATGAACCAAACAATAGGGTATTTCTTGTATAAAAGTAACTACCATTTCGGCAGTTTGCAACGTGTTCAAATTTTTGCTGCTAGCTTGAGCACTTAATATTTTTGTTACTGAATCTATTTTTGCATTATCTGTTTGCTCAAGCTCATTGTATAAGGTATTAAAATATTGAATTGGGTCGTTCGATACGTCCTCTGCTGCATACTTTTTATGTTTACCCTGCGTATCAAAAAATGCCAAAGATGAGGTTGAATATTTTGCTGCATAACTATTTGGAATAAAATCTTTCCATTTGATTTCCTTGTCAAATAGATAATCTATATTATTTCCGTTATCCTCACTTGATTTCCTTGGTGGATTAGTTTTTATGTTTTCTGTTTTTGTTTCTTTAGGAATTACAATGTTTTGATGCGTATAAAAATAATAAATCACCGCACATACCAAAATACTGGTCAATAGAAAGGACGCCCTTGATGCAAACTTACTCCCAATTAAACTCGAAATAAAATAACCAATTAATATAAATAATACAATATAAAACAATGCCGGAAATGTGCTCCAACAAAAAGCCATAAATAAAATTCCAAATATTACTCCCAGTACTTTCCAAAATATATTTTTGCCTTTTGGTGCAATTAAATTTTTTATAGTGGTTTCTTTGTTATCATCTGTATTTATTATCAACTTACCATCTATAGCATCTGCGTTTGTATTTACATAAACTACATTTCCATCTTCCAATAAATTTGTTTCAATATTTACTCCATTTACATAATTAACAGTTGAAGTAGTAACAATTTTAGCAGGTTCTTTTGTATCTATTTGGAAATAAATATCTCCTGAAATTTTAAATTCATGTTGGGGTAAAAAATCAGAGGAACTTTTGTAATTCCTTTGTATATTTTTTATCAATACTTGATAAATTGGTCCTGGGTAAACTTTTTTCTCATCTAGTAAAATAAAGATATCTGTTTGAGGATAAAAAAGATTCAAAAAAGATTTAGGCCTTATTTTTTTAAAAAATAAATAATCTCCGGTTTTGTTTTCTTCCACATTGAAAACAGATAGTTTTTCTATCGAATCAATTTTTAAATAGGTAATACTAATATTTGAAAATTGAAATAAACCTTTTGCCGCATTATTTTTTGTTTTGTATAATGCAGTAAATTGTCCTTTACAAGCTTGCTTAGTTTCTCCCACTACTATTATTTTTTATTTTTAGTATCTACTATTTTAGTATCCGATTTTACAGACTGTGTCTTTAACAATCGAACTTCTACACGCCTATTCATTAACCTTCCTTCTTCACTGTCATTACTTGATTTAGGCTGAGAATCTCCCTTGCCTATTGCGGCTAACCTTTTACCATTAACACCCAAACTAACTAAAAAACGCTTGATACTTTCTGCTCTTTTTTGCGATAATATTTTGTTCGATTCTGAATCTCCTACATTGTCTGTATGTCCTAATATTTCAGCAGTTAATTCCTCGTTTTTTATTAAATATTCAGCCAATTTCTGTAATTCTATTGCCGAAGTTGGTAACAATATATCTTCATTTGTTTTGAATTGTACATTGGGTAAACTTACCATCTCATAATTGGTGGTTGTAATGCTATCTATTGAAGCTACCGTATCTATTTTAATAATGGTAAGTGTATCTACTTTTTCTTTATATACTTCTACATAAACAGTATCGTGAATAGGTTCTTTTTCAACTACCTTATGCTCCTGCTCTTTATTGCATTTCCCTGAAAACAATGCCCACAATAAACCCAAAAGCAAGGCTAAATAAAACAAACTTCCCAAACAGCCCCCTGAACGCCAAATTCCCCTAATCCAATACAACGGATTTAGCATATTCACACAGCCTCCTCCATCTCCTTGATTAGTGGGTGGCATAAATAAAGACAGGCAACCACCATTATCGCTTGTTGGATTCAACAAGGATAAACAGCCTACTGGCAATGTGTCACTTCCCGGTACTATGGTTGTAGGTTCTTCTATTGGATCATTAACATATCTGGAAATTTTACAATAGGAAAACCCTTCAATTTTACCATGATTCCTTGTGTCTTTGTTTGCCGTAAATGTTTTATTAAACTGAAATACCTCTTCATCTATTAAATGATCTTGCCATAAAAACAATGGCTTTTCATTTACCATTATTGGTATGGAATCATCCTTTTTATTTAAAAACAATACCAATGTTTCACCATCTTTTTTTATTCCATTTATTTTATCATTTCCATAATATAATTCTAAGGGTAATGGTTTCTTCAATACATTTTCAGCTGATTGCTTTATAAAGGCATGATTGCTTTCTTCTATTTTTGCTAAATATTCGCTTTCGCTTATCTCTATTGCATCATATAATCTATAACGAGGTTCTAATTGGAATTTACTTTGCACATCTAATCCACTGCCTATTTTCTCCCCTTTAAGTGTTGAAAATTGGCATTTCAGTATTCCTTTATAATATGTTTTAATTATTCCCAATTTGATTAAATTATAAGTGTAAAATTGCTTTAGCTTCCTTTTTATTGACAGTTTGTTTTTTAGGAAATACTGTTTTATCAATGGTATTAAATGGTGGGTCGGCCCATCTCATTTTTTCTTTATAATTATAGTTCAAGTGTTTAAATTTCGTATTCACCATTTCATCCATTTTTCTTTTCAATTCAACATAATCATTGGTCACAATATCAATATAAAAGGAGGTTGCCTTGGCCGCATATCCTTCCTTTGTATTGTTTATAATTTGGTACATAATAATATGACAATAAATAAAAAGACCTAAAAACAATAGAAATAAAAAATAAAAAAGTGGGGTACTGGCTATATAGGAAAAGCAATTAATTATAAAATATTTTTCACTTAAATCATTGCGCAATTCATTGGTTTTTTTTGTTAAATCATTTTCACTTTCATAGATGTATTCATCTCTGTATTTTTTAGCAATTCCAAACTCATTTTTTTTTGATAGATAAAGTCCATTTTGAGCCGCTGTTTCTTCAAATTTATGCAGGTCGGTTTCCAGTTGCAATACTTGTTTATTTAATTTGCGTGTTTGCTCATTGATAAGTTTTTTATTAGAACCTATAAATTCTTGAATATAATAACTCCTTTTCTCATCATTTATTTGATCCAATTCATTGAGTTGAAATAAACAACTAATCGGAAAAACTATGAGTAATAACATTATTAAATTAACGACAACCCTGATGAACGACTCTGTAAATGAGGCCCTGAATGGATTCAATTTTTTAATTATTGTTACTTTGTTACTTGCAGCTTTATCCGCTGGTATTGCCTCATCTAATACTGTTGTTTCATCCTCCTCAATATCTTTGTATTTGCTATTTTTTGATTTAATTGGTCTTTGAATACTCAACAATGAAAATCGAATAATATTGGAAACTATCAATGACAAGGATATACCTCCCAATAATGCTATTATAAACGATGAAAATATTAAATACATCAAAAACACACATGCAAATAAACTTGCAATTGAAATGAATAAGAACAAATTCAATAATGTATCAAATTTGTTCTTTTCATTTACGTTTATTGAATTGTATACGTATGATTCAACACCGAAAAAGTTTTCTAAGCAAAAAAGTCTAGTAATGGTCATTACTTATAGCTTATTATTAATGCTTTCGTCACCTTGTTTTATAAATTTATCAGGATTTTCATTCGCCTCTTTATACTTCTTCTCACCCCATTTTTTTACCAATAATTCGGTAATTTTATTTTGCTCTTCTATTTTCTTTTCTTTTTCAAACTTGGCACTTTCCACTTCTAAATGTTTGTATTTTTCCATGTGAATAACCCCATTGACACCTTCATAAATATAATCTTCTTTAAAAATACCATTCTCTACATTTGTTTTGTGATTATTATTTTCAACCATGTAATCATAAGGACCTTTGGTAAGCATCATTTTAAATATGATTGGACCCATTTCGATAGATAATAAAATCAATGTAATTGCCCAACCTAACCAAAATCCAATTTCGTGACTTATACTCAATCTAGCTAATAAGCCATCCAATTTTTTAACTTTTTCTTTATTGATATTATTTTTTTCATAATCCGCCTCTTTGAGTTTCTTTTCTCTGTTTGATTTTAAAGAATTAATTTGATACTCATTTTTTTTATCAAATTCGATTATTTTATTACTCCATTCTTTTGTTAACTCTAAAAGTTGTTTTGCCCTTGGGCCAAAACCTTGTTGACCAGCTCTACCTTGCATTTGATCTAAATATTCTTTTTCAGCTGCTTTTTGTCTTTCTACCAATACATTTCTTTCACTTTCTAATTTATCCAGGTCTTTATCAATAATTGCAATTTGAGATTTAAACTTAGCATCGGTTAAACTATCAAATACTGATAATTTTGCCTCTTGTTCCTTATGAAGCTCAACATCTATTTCAGATTTTAACATCTTAATTTCTAAAGGTTTTGAGATAGTAAAGCCTAAAATCAAAGCGATAATAATCCTTGGGATAGCTTGGCGAAATTCTTTCCATGTAATTGCATCAGTTCCATCTCCTTTGCCTGTACTTGATACTATAAAACGATCCAAATTGAAAATAATTAAGCCCCAAATTATTCCAAATATGCCATTGAAAATCCAAAAATTTTCTTCCCAAATACTTAATTTTTCTATGTTCTCACCAGCTAGTAATTTGGGTCCAAACATGGTATCAAACGCAACAGATCCAGCAGCTCCAGCTAAAAAACCAGTGGCCAATACTATGCCTCCTATTCCCGCATATTTCACTCGGTCTTGCTTCGGTGATTTTAACAAAAAATACTGATCCGCTCCTGCGCACCACCATAAAAACTTTGTTACCCATGAGGTTGGTCTGTCATAATAATTGTTATTTACTTCCATATCTTTTATTGTTTATTGTTTCGTAAGTTTCTGTTTTGTAAGATTCGTAATTGGCAAAAATTGCTTCTTTATTTATATCTAATTTCGGTCTAACTAAATTAATTGCTAAATCTAATTTGGGTTCTTCTTTAGGTAATGTTTTTATTTTGGGAATGGTAAAATTCAATTTACTAGCTTCATTTTTCAAAACAAATACTGGTTTGTTTATATTAATTGCAGGTGGTATGACATCTACATAATTAATTTCAAATTTCTTCTTTACAATCCCTAGGTGCAATCCAATACATATAAAATACATATCTTTATTATATGCATTTGTAAATCCATTATATTCACTCCTATTACTTAATATCCTAAAGTTTTTAAAAAAATCATACCATTGATTAAGCTGTTTATAATATACTATCACAAATAATGCATAAGGAAAATAAAACCTATAATTCATAGGCTGACCATGTATTAAATAATTAACTGGATTCTTATTTAGTTTAAATGCTGGTTCTTCCATTTTTCAAAATTTGTACTATATAGTATCTGTTTATTTGTATATTTCCATATACTTATTTCTTACTTCCAATGCTTTCTTTATATTGGTAAATAATTGTAAACTATCTTCAGCTCCACTCACTGCTTCCACCAATAAATCGTACTCTTCTACACTTGCATTGGCGCATATAAAATTTAATTCTTCGTCTATTAAATTAAATGACATCAAAAACAAATCATCAATAAGGTCAGTAGCAACATGCTTCCCCGGCACATTGTACTTAACGCATTTTAATACTTCTGGTCTTAATATTTTCACTGTTTTAAAATAATTCCTTGGTCAATTATAATAAATTTACTATTCAAATCAACTAATTAATAATTAAATAATGCCTACTCTTTTAATTTTAATAAGAACTCCAAGGGTAAACTAATTATAATTATTAGTCATTACTTTGAACAAATACTTTTTCATTTTCAATATATACTAGCATTCCATCATCATCAGTTACCAATCCATTTCCTTCTTCCAAATAATCGTCAAAAGTCAAACCTTCATAAATTAAAAAACCACCATTGAAAGTATCACTTGTCAATGTTTTAATCGCTAACTCTTTAGTTTTCATATTAAATTTTTTAAGCAGATCACTGAAATTAATATTGGTATTACTTTCTAATGTATTCTCATTCAAATCCAAAAAATAGGGTGTTGGTAGATTAACAGATGATTTGTTAGGTGTTTTAAAATCTATAAAATTTTGAATAGCAATCCAACTTGGTCTATTATAATCATAACCTATAAAATAATAATACCCCGCTCCTGCATAATCTGTTTCTCCTTTTCTTAAGTGTAGTTCATATACAAATATTTTTTCGTTAATTGCTGAATCATTAAATGATTCAAATAATTCTTGTATTTCTTTTTTCATATTGTTTATTTATTTATTCTAATTTAAACCAAAGCTAAGACACAAAATGTCAAGCACTTTAGACGTAAAAAATTAAAAAACGCCATTTTTGACATTATTTCGGATTGGTAAATTCTTTTTTTCGATTTAAACCACTTTTTTTTACTTACTCTTAAAGCTATTTAGAAAAATGCTATTTTTTATTGGTTCCTATATTGTTTTATAGTTTTAGAATTTGCCCATAATTATTTTTTAAAAATAACTTGGTATAAGAATAATCCATAAGTGCGTCAATTAAAGTCGAACTAAATAATTTTTAAAATAAGTATTTTAATATAATTTCAATTATCAAACAACCATTATTTGTTAAAACTGTAATTGTTTCATTGAATATTTTGAAATGCTTTTAAAATAGAAGGTTTTTTATAAGTTTGTCAATCTATAAAAATGAAAGCTAAAACAATAATTATAATTATTTCTTGGTTTCTTTTCCAAAAAATTGCTAATGCACAAGATTTGGTTGTTTTAAATAATAATGATAGTTTAAATTGTAAAGTTAAAATTGAAAGAAATACCAATTACATAAAAATATTATACATTGATAGTGGCAATATAAAATCACAATTATTAAATTATCAGATTATTAATTCAATAATTAAAGATTTTTATGTTTTAAAACCTATTTCCCAAAAGTTTTGTAACGATACAATTTTTACTAATGAAGGAGATTCTATTATTTGTAATATATATGAAGATAAAATTGATTGGTATATAAATTATGAACTTAGCAACAAATCAAAACAAACAATTAACTACAACCAAGTTTTAAAAGTTTATAAATGTAATGAGGTTAAAAAACTAAAAACTGAACAACCTTCCAATTTATTGTTAAAAGACATTAAAACAAAAATATTTGTTTCACCTAAATATAACATTGGCTTTTTTGCTAACTCTGCTTTTAAATTGGGTAATTTAAGTATTGTGGCTGCAAATAACAACAGAGAACATTTTTTTAAATTAAGATTGAATTTTGGATTTTTTACTGATTTTCAAATGGTTTTAACCAAGAGCAGAAGATTTTATTTAGGATTTCAAATTGGTTATCATGGTGCTTCAATATCTTCAAACAATGTAAATTTTCAGGGATTAAATAAGGTTTATTATTTTGGTGAATTAAATTCAAGTATTTCATTTGTAAACATTGGACCAAATATTACCTTCCGACTTAATAAAAAATATAAAATTAACAATTACTCAATTCAGTTTGGAATAAACAGTGTTTTTTATAACGATAAGTTAAATATTTTAAATTACAATTTATATACAAACGGAAATGGACTTACTCAAAGTTTAAATTTTGTGTACGAGAACAATGTAAGTAAAGTGCTTAATTTCAGGCTGATTACTGGTATTAACGCAGGTGGAATAAATACTCTTAACATAACAGAAAATAGTGCAACTTTTAAAACAAATTTAAAAGGTAAAGAGGGAATTGGATTAAGTGGATTAAACTTTGGAATTGGATTGAATTACCTCATAAATAAAAAAAATAAATACTAATAGATATCAATTATTTTTACCAAAATTACTTTTGTATAAAATCTATATTAAAGCTAAATTGCGCCCACTCAATTTTAAAACTTAAGAAACTAAAAACTTTAAATTAAAATATGGCTTTCGACATAGAAATGATTAAAGCAGTTTACTCCAAAATGGAAGAACGTATTGCTGCAGCCCGTAAGGTGGTTAATAAACCTTTAACTTTAACTGAAAAAATATTATACAGCCACTTAACTCAAGGTAACGCAACTAACAGTTACGAAAGAGGTAAAAGTTATGTTGATTTTGGACCTGATAGAGTTGCTATGCAAGATGCAACTGCGCAGATGGCTTTATTACAATTTATGCAGTCTGGTCGCCCAAAAGTTGCTGTTCCATCTACAGTTCATTGCGATCACTTAATTACGGCAAAAAACGGTGCAGCTCAAGATTTAGAGTTTGCAACTAAAGAAAGTAAGGAAGTTTTTGATTTTTTAGGTTCTGTTTCTAATAAATACGGAATTGGATTTTGGAAACCTGGAGCAGGTATTATACACCAAGTGGTGTTAGAAAATTATGCATTTCCAGGTGGAATGATGATTGGAACTGACAGCCATACTGTTAACGCTGGTGGCTTAGGAATGATTGCAATTGGTGTGGGTGGAGCAGATGCTTGCGATGTTATGGCTGGCTTACCTTGGGAACTAAAAATGCCAAAATTAATTGGTGTAAAGCTGACAGGTAAATTAAACGGTTGGACAGCTCCAAAAGATGTAATTTTAAAAGTAGCAGGTATTTTAACAGTTAAAGGTGGTACTGATGCAGTAGTTGAATATTTTGGTGAAGGTGCCATAAGCATGAGTTGTACTGGAAAAGGTACTATTTGTAATATGGGTGCTGAAATTGGTGCAACTACCTCTACTTTCGGTTACGATGATTCAATGGCTCGTTACTTAAAAGCTACGGGTAGAGCTGAAGTTGCTGAATTAGCCGATGGGGTAAAACATCATTTAACTGCTGATCCAGAATGTTATGCTAATCCTGAATTGTATTTCGATCAAGTTATTGAAATTGATTTAAGTGCTTTAGAACCTCATGTAAACGGTCCTTTTACTCCTGATTTAGCAACCCCAATATCAAAATTAAAAGAAGCTGCATTGGCAAATGGTTGGCCTACAAAAATTTCAGTAGGTTTATTAGGTTCTTGTACCAATTCTAGCTACGAAGATATTTCAAGAGCAGTAAGTTTGGCTAAGCAAGTTTCTGCTAAAGGTTTAACTGCTAAAGCTGAATATTTAATCAATCCAGGTTCAGAGCAAATTCGTTATACCATTAAACGCGATGGTTTCTTGGATGTATTCAATGAAATAGGTGCTAAAGTTTTTACCAATGCTTGCGGTCCTTGTATAGGAATGTGGGATAGAATGGGTGCCGAAAAACAAGAAAAAAATACCATCATTCATTCGTTTAATAGAAATTTTGCAAAACGTGCTGATGGCAATCCAAATACTTTTGCTTTTGTGGCTTCACCTGAAATAGTTACTGCTATGGCTATTGCAGGAGATTTAACTTTTAATCCATTAACCGATTATTTAACAAACAATAAAGGGGAGCAAGTAAAACTTGACGGTCCTTATGGCGATGAATTACCAGTAAATGGATTTGCTGTAGAAGATGCAGGTTTTATAGCTCCAGCTGCTGATGGAAGTCAAGTAACGGTTGCTGTTTCTCCAACTTCTGATCGATTACAATTATTAGATCCATTTGCAGCTTGGGAAGGCAGCGATTTAAAAGGATTGAAATTGTTAATTAAAGCAAAAGGCAAATGTACTACTGATCATATTTCTATGGCTGGTCCATGGTTAAAATACCGTGGACATTTAGACAATATTTCTAACAACATGCTTATCGGAGCAGTTAATTTCTTTAACGAAAAAACCGACAATGTAAAAAATCAATTAACTGGTGATTATGCTTCAGTTCCTAAAGTTCAACGCGAATACAAAGCACGAGGAATTGGTAGTATTGTAGTTGGAGATGAAAACTATGGTGAAGGAAGTAGCCGCGAACATGCAGCTATGGAACCTCGTCATTTAGGTGTTCGTGCGGTATTGGTAAAATCATTTGCTCGAATTCACGAAACTAATTTGAAAAAGCAGGGAATGTTAGGTTTAACTTTTGCTAATAAAGAAGATTATAACAAAATTTTAGAAGATGATGAAATTGATATTATTGGTTTAGGAAGTTTTGCTCCCGGTAAACAATTGGAGTTAGTATTAAATCATAAAGATGGATCTAGCGAAACCATTCATGTTAATCATACTTATAACCAACAACAAATAGAATGGTTTAAAGCAGGTGGTGCATTAAATATTATTAGAGCAAGTGTTGGGAAATAGTTGTTGGTTGATAGACCATGGAAGAGACGTTGCATGCAACGTCTAATAAAAACATAGTAGAGACTTTCAATTGAACGTCTCTACAACATAAAAAAATCAGCAATCAATTTATTTGGTTGCTGATTTTTTTTGTTGGTTGAGAAACCATACTTATTTAAATACTCCTAAATAAGGTTTCTGAGTTTGGTTGTTCAATAAATTTTGTCTAACAAAAACCAAATCATTTTGGAAAAGTTATTTTATAAATGAGCTAAAGTCTTTAACTAACCTATACTTATAATATTGAGTAATGATATGATTTTTATAAATCTCAACTTCTAAAACACGTTTTTCATCTTTGTAAAAATGCAGGATATATGTTTTACCACTAACAAATCTATTGACTACAAATTTTTCTGATTCAGTAGCTGCATAAGCTGCGCCCCAAGCCACTGGAGTTACTAATAAAAGCCAAGGGCTCTCAAATGCACTAGAAACATAAAATGCTATAAAATGATAAACAAAAAGATCCTCCATTTTATTATTTATCATTTTATTTTGAATAAGGGTATTCAAAACATCCTTTATTTTCGTAGTATCTGTGGTAACTAAAAATTGCTTTTTACCAATAAGTTTATTATTGGTGATTATTAGTTTATTGTATCCATAGCAATTATACGACAGTATAGAATCCTTTAACTTTTGCGCTTGCACATCATATTGTCTGTAATAGAATGGAGGATCAACACTTTTTGTACTGTCAAAATCAACTCTTATCTCATCTGTGTTTAAATTGTTCATGGTAATCCAAACTATTTGATTTCTTAGTTCGCCTCGAATATGATGCTTATAACCATCAATTCTTGTTTTCAATAATCGGGTATTAAACGAATCTTTATACAAAACAAATTTACCTGGTTTAAAAATGTACTGCCCTTTTTTAAAAATTATTTTTGATTTTTTGCCAATCAACTTTTTGTTATTGTATATTAATGTATCAAAATAGGTGTATCGTTTATTTTTAAAATCAGTGTCACAAATTTCAACTATAGCAGTGCTATCATTTATTTGTGCATGTACAAATTTATTCCAATTATTACCAAAATATGTACTTTGTGCACTTGCATTTAAAGTTATAAACAGTAATAGGTAAATTAGTTTTTGCATTGATTTTTAAAAATAATAACGAAGGAAAAGATAAAATTGTTACGTACATCCGTATTCAAATGCAAATTATTAAAATAAAAAATCAGCAACCAAAGAATTGGGTGCTGATTTTTATATTTAAAGTGGTCTATGCTTTTATAATGATATCAAACATTAATAGCAGAATATATTTAAAACAATTTTAGAAATTAGTAAAGGGTTTGGTAAGCGATAGAATTAGTTAAAGAATTAAGAAAAACTTAATAGAAACAATAAGTTAATTTATAATTTTAGTTCAATTTTCAACTTGAAATGGATTGCTAAATTTAGGATCCGAAATCATTTTATAATCGGTTAAAGTATTTAAAAATGCAATTATAGCCTTCTTGTCTTCTTCGTTATAGTTAAATCTTTTAGCAACTAGTGAATTACTTTCAATCGATAAATCTTGATCAATTAATTCCCAACTTAAATTTTTATGGTTTTTAATTCCTTCGCTGTAATGGTTTAATACATCGTTTAAAGTAGCAAACCTGCCATCGTGCATGTAAGGTGCAGTTAAAGCAATATTGTGTAAACTTGGTATTTTAAAATTACCTTCTTGTTCAGGTTCAAAAGGATTAGCTGACCTTTTTTCGATTGATTGTTTATTCATTCCTTTATCAGCATAATTTAAATCTAAACCAATATTACCCCAATTGTTCCAACCCCTTTGGAAATTTGATGATGGATGGTGGCAATTCATACAACCATCTTTAATAAATAGTTGTTTACCGTGGTTTTCTTCTTGAGTAAAATTAGCAAAATGTTGATCCCAATGAATCATATTTTTATTAAAAGCAATATCAAATTTACTGTTGTTTGATCGAATAGATGTAAGAAAAAAAGCAAGTGAATTGGATATATTATTTATAGTTAACCCATCATCATAAGCTTCGGAAAACAATTTTTGGTAATGAGGAAATTGTGAAAGTTTTTTGATAATTACGTTTATATCAGTAAATCCCATTTCTATGTGGTTTGATACTGGTTTTAGTACCATTTCTTTCAAATTACTTTCTCTTAAATCCCAGAAAAAACCATCATTATTATGACTGAATAAATTATTAAAAGCCATGCTGTTTCTTTCAGTCAATTCGGTTTTAAATCCACCAGAAAACTGTTTGCCATCAGCAAATGCTTTTTCCTGGAAATGGCAACTTGCACAAGCTACTGTATTTGTAGCTGAAAGATTTTTATCGTAAAACAACACCCTTCCTATAGTTGCTTGTTTGTTTTGAATAGGAGGTCCATCAAAATATTCATCTGGATTTTCGGGTAATACCAACTTTTCACCTTTTAACTGAACTGATTCAAAACCTTTTTTGCACGATTGTACAAACCAAAAACTGCTTACTGTTAATGCAATTAATACATAAATACTTTTTTTCATAATGTACTTTTTTTAAAATAAGATTGTAAAATTCAAAAGATTGGGTAATATTAAATTTGTTGAATTAGTTTTTCTACTACTTGGTGGTTGGTTATTAAAAATATTACTACTAAAATTAGTTGTTTTAGTCCATATATCGCTATAATAATAACTGGCTTCTGTACTGATAGCAATATGCTTATTAAAATTAAATTGCATTCCAAATACAAAACCTGCACCATCCATATAAGTTGTTCTGTTATTAGAAGAAACATTTTCTTCAGGATTACCTCCAGTATTAATAAAAATAGATTTTTGATTATTAGTTCCTTTTTGCGATATGTAATCAAAACCAACATAACCAATCCATCTTTTGGTTATCATTTTTTGGTATTCAACACCAATTCTAATATCTAATGTTTCAATAAAAGTGTAATTTTTATTTGTTGCTGATTCGTCTGAAATATCATTATTTACATAACCTGTTCCTAATCTTAAACCTATTAATGAATTTTTATTGTCAAGTTTTTTAAATACCTTAAAGTTTATTGAATATGGACTTGTAGCTAAGTTATTATTGCCTCATGAAAAATTCACAAACTGACGTACAAATGAAATAACATTTATACCTGCTTGAAATTGATAAGGCTTGTTTGGAATTTCTATATTTTCAGTAGATTGAGCGGTTATTATATTAGTAAAAATTATAGCAATGGCTGTAAAAATGTATTTTTTCATATCATGTATTTTTTATAAAAGTAATTTTAAAAACGGAAAAATCACAATAATATTTTTTTTAAGAAAAAATTAGTATTTGATTAATATGTAAAATAAAACAATCCTACAATCTAACAATCTAACAATTCAGTAAAATATCAATTCATCAAATCAAAATTTCTATTATTATTGCAATTAACCTTATGCAAGGAAGCACATTTTTAAATACAAAAATTGAATTTTTAAAAGGCGTTGGTATAGCCAAAGCCGAATTGCTGCATCAAGAGTTTAATATATATACTTTTAACGATTTACTTTATTATTTCCCTTACCGCCATATTGATAGAAGCAAAATGTATCAAGTAAGTCAGCTTGACGATACCATGCAGTTTATTCAGCTTAAAGGAATAATTAACAATTTTAAAACTATTGGGCAAGGGGCAGGGGCAAGGTTAGTTGCTAATTTTAACGATGGAACAGGCAGTATTGAATTAATATGGTTTCAAGGTCAAAAGTGGATAAAAGAAAGTATTTTAGCAGGAAAACAATACGTTATATTTGGAAAACTTACTGAGTTTAACAGAATTTTTAGTATGGTTCATCCAAGTTTAGAAGACCCATTGCAAGTAGATGAAAAGTTGTATATGAAAATGATGCCTTTATACAACGCAAGCGAAAAGGCAAAAAAACGAGGAATAGATACCAAGTATTTAATGAAATTATTAAATACTTTGCTAACAGACTCAAGATTAATAATTGAAGAAAATTTACCAGATTTTATTATAAAAAAATATAAAGTTTTATCGAGGAAGGAAGCAATGTTGCAAATTCATTTTCCTCAAAATTTTCAAATATTAAGCGAAGCAGAAAAACGGTTAAAGTTTGAAGAATTATTTTACAATCAACTACGAATATTAAGATATAAACTAAAACGACACACCAATTACAATGGAATTAAAATATCAAAAATTGGTGATTTATTTAATGGGTTTTATAAAAATAATTTACCATTTGAATTAACTGGAGCTCAAAAAAGAGTTTTGAAAGAAATTAGAGCAGATATGGGCAGTGGTAAGCAAATGAATAGGCTTATACAAGGCGATGTAGGAAGTGGAAAAACTGTGGTAGCCTTAATGAGTATGCTTATGGCTATTGATAATGGTTTTCAAGCAACCTTAATGGCACCAACCGAAATATTAGCCAATCAACACTATGTAACTATTAAAAGTTTATTGGCCAATTTACCTATTAAAGTTGAGTTATTAACAGGTTCAATAACAAAAAAAAATAGAAGACCAATTCACGAAGGTTTATTAAATGGCGAAATACATATTTTAATTGGAACACACGCTTTAATTGAAGATGCAGTGGAGTTTAAACAATTAGGAATTGCCATAATTGATGAACAACATAGGTTTGGAGTGGAACAAAGAGCAAAACTTTGGAAAAAAAATGAGCAGCCTCCGCATATTTTGGTGATGACAGCAACACCAATTCCACGCACTTTAGCTATGACTTTGTATGGCGATTTGGATACTAGCATGATTGACGAATTGCCCGCAGGGCGAAAACCTATTAAAACAATTCATAAATATGATAATAATAGATTAGCTGTTTATGGATTCATAAGAAATGAAATAAATAAAGGACGACAAGTTTATATTGTTTATCCATTGATTGAAGAAAGTGAAAAACTTGATTTTAAAAATTTAACCGAAGGTTACGAAAGTATTTGCCGAGAATTTCCCTTACCTCAATTTGCTGTTAGCATGGTGCATGGAAAAATGAAAGCAGCTGAAAAAGATTTTGAAATGCAACGGTTTGTAAATGGAGAAACCAATATTATGGTGGCAACTACTGTTATTGAAGTAGGAGTAAATGTTCCCAATGCAAGTGTAATGATAATAGAAAGTGCTCAAAAATTTGGATTATCGCAATTACATCAATTAAGAGGAAGAGTGGGCAGAGGCGCTGACCAAAGCTATTGTTTACTAATGACTGACTATAAAATAAGTGCTGAAGGTAAATTAAGAATGAAAACGATGGTTGAAACCAATGATGGTTTTAAAATAAGTGAAGTTGATTTACAATTGCGTGGACCTGGTGATATGGAAGGCACTATGCAAAGCGGTGTGTTAGATTTACGAATTGCTAGTATTATTTTCGACAAAGAAATTCTTGAAGCTGCAAGAAAAGAAGCACAATCAATTTTAAATAACGACAATGATTTAAAAAAACCAGAACATTTAATATTAAACCAATATTTAATGCTTTACCGAAAAACCAATAAATGGGGAGCTATTAGTTAGCTTCTAGCGTCTGGCAACTAGCTTTTAGCAACTAATATTTAAAACCGAACACTGAATACCAAACAACTATCAACTAAAAACTAAAAAAAATGAATTTTACACAATTTCCCCAAATTGATTTCGTGGCATTACGCAACGAGTTAAAGCCTGAAACACCTGCAATGTTTGGTAACATGATTGCACAGCAAATGATTGAACATTTGTATACTGTTTATAATTTTGCATTGGTTGATGAACCAATAAAAGTATTAACAGAGCCAGATAAAATAGAAAAAGTTAAAAAGTTGTTTTTATGGTCGCCTGGAGGTTTTAAACAAAATGTTTCAAATAACTTTACTAAAACTTTATCGTTCGATACAATTTTTGAAAACATGGAAACTGCTATTAACAATTATGAAAGCAAGCATATTTTGGTATCAGATTTATTATTAAATAAAATAGTTGAAAACAAAACCCACCCCATATTTGGTTTATTAGATAATAAAGAATGGATTCAGTTTTTTACAAAGCATACTTGGCATCATTTTAATCAATTTGGTTTAGTAAAGTAAAAACATAATGTTCTTAAAAATAGTTAGTTGTATTTTTGTTTAAATATATTGTAACAAAGTTTTATTCTTATCGTATTAAGCTACATAATTAAAAAATAAAAACCATGAAAAAAATAATACTCGCATATTTAATTGCCGTTACAAGCTTTTCGGCAATAGCACAGTCAAAAATTAATTTAGGTAATTTTACTAAAATAGAAATACCTGCAAACTTTGAAATAAAATTAATTCAAAGCGAGTTCAACCAAGTTTCGTTTGAAGACAAAGACAATAAAAACGAAACTACGGCTTTATTAGAAAAAGGAGTTTACATCAGCAACAATACTTTAATGTTTAAGTTAGCTGAATTTGGCTCAAACTTACCAGTTGAGATGATTGTTTATACTAATAACTTACAAGAAATAAAATTAGAAGCAAATGCCAATGTTGAAATGGGATCTGATAGTTCAATAAAAGCAAAAGAGTTTAAAATAAGTGCCGATGGAGCAACTAAAGCTGAATTATTTATAGAAGCCGAAAAATTAGAAGCTAAAATAAATGGTGCAAGTAAATTAATATTGGACGGCAAAGTAAATGAAGGATCATTAGAAGCTACAGGAGCATCAAGAATTAATGCAGTGGGAATGGCTTTTGAAAATTTAAATGCGGAAGCAAATGGTGCATCAAAAGTGAGTGCTACTATTAAAACTAATTTAAAAGTAAAAGTAAGTGGATTGGCAAAAATGGAATATGCAGGAAATCCAAAAAATATTGAAAAGGAAATAAGTGGTGCTGCAAAAATTGAAAGTGTTAACGAAGACAATGAAGATGACAGAAGTGTTAGTGCAGGAGTTTCTATAAACAAAGGTAAAAAGAAGAAAAGCAGAAAAAATTGCACTGAAATGCAATCGGTATTTGGCGGATTTGAGATTGGTGTAAGTACTTTTGTAACTCCAGATTTTAATACAACTTTATCAAATACAAGTAAAAATTTGGAATCCAATATGGCTAACTCATGGCGCTTTGCTATTAACTTTGGCGATATAGATTTACCAATCGTTAAAGGCAAATTGTCATTGGCTTCCGGTTTGGGTTTAAGTTTTGATTACTATGGCTTTAAAACTAAAGATTCAATGATAAGTGACGATAAAACAAAATTGACTTATATTCAGCCAAATGCTACTTTATCGAGTAATTATTTAACACAATTTAATTTAACATTGCCATTGTTAGTTAAATACAATACAAATTATAATAAAAGTAATAGAAGATTTTACTTTGCCACCGGAATAATAATAAACTACACAGTTTCAAATAAATTAATTACTGAGTATAGTAAAAATGGAATTGATTATGAAACTATTGCAAAAGGCGATTTTTTTGTAAATAGATTTAGAGCAGATGCAACAGTTAGATTAGGATATGGTTCAATAAGTGTTTTTGCAAATTATGGTTTAGTTCCTATGTTCGATAAAACGATAGTTGCCGATATTAGGACCATGCAAGTTGGTTTAGGATTAAATTTTTAATTTTAATAAAACAATATTATTTAAAAGACTGTTCAGTTATGAGCAGTCTTTTTATTTTTAAATAAATTAAGCCAAAAAAAAGTAGGCAAGATTATTGACAATTAAAATTTATTTAACTCACTCCATTCTTGATTTCAGATATAAATAATTACTCCTTTCAGCTAAATAAATTAGATGTAATTCCTACATCCGACTTTTTATTATCTACTTTACTTTTTTGGAATGAAATTGAAAACATTAAGTTTTATACAATAGATAATGGTGTAATATTGGTTCAGTTATATCCACCTTTTGGTATTTCAAACGTACATTTATTAACTTCAGTTTTGAACCAAAAAAACATTAATTTGGCAAAAGAAACTGCTAAAATATTTGATATTAAAAAAATAAAATTTACATTTAATCATTTAAATGAATTTGATAGCTTAGGTTCTTTAAATTTAAAGGAGGATTACGATGAATTTGAATACATTTATAATTTAAATGAATTAGCAAAATTAGAAGGTAGTAAATTTAAAAAACAACGAAATGCATACAGCAAAGCTTTAAAAGAATTTAACAATTTCAGGACTGAATTTTTAAATTTGAATGATGTTAAAAATAAAGATGAATTGTACCTTTTCTGTAATGAATGTATTGCTATAAAATCCGAAAAAAATAATTTGAATAAAGATAACTTGTTGCAAGAGTTAGCCGCTTTTAAAAAGTGTTTAGATTTAAGTAATCGATTGAATTTAAAAATTTTAAAACTTTATGCTGATGAAAAATTATCAGGAATTTTAATTTACGAAGAATTGAATAATGAATGGATAGTTGGACATTTTTCCAAATCGATAAATGGTCTTGGAGTATATTTGTTAAAAGAATTCAGTTCATTTTTAAATGAAAAAAACTTCAAATATTTTAATTTTCAAGAAGATAGAGGCGTGCCTTCATTGCGATATTTTAAAGAACAATTAAATCCGGTTTTTTTATTAAAAACCTATTTTATTAATTTATAAATGAGTAAAATATTAAATAGGATATTAATTTTTTTAACTGGAGCTACCACCTTTACAGTTATAAATTATAGCTTCGATTTTGTGCTATATCCTTTTGCTTTATACCAATTAGGTTTGGTTTATGGTTTCAGCGTAATGGTGGTTTTATCGTTTTTGTTTTGTTGGGGTTACTTTTTAATTTACGATTTTTTAAAACGTGATTTTTTAGGAATTGAGTTTTCAAAAGAGAAAATGAATTCTATTATTACAAGTAACGAAAGCGTTGGATTAAAATTGTTTTTAATTAAAATTCTTCGAAAAAGTCATTTATTCCTATTCGTTTTTTTATCTATTTATTTCAATCCATTTGTAGCAGTAGCATTTAAGCGCAAAGGTAATTTTGAATACAATGGCTTATCAGCTCACGATTGGCGTATGTTTATTTTAAGTGTAATAATTAGCAATGGTTTTTGGGCAAGTACAGTATTTTTAGGACTTTCGTTCTTCGAGTTTCTATATAAAATAATTATGCAATGGTGGAAAATAATTGCCTAGTCTTGTTTAATAATTTTCTTATTTAATGTTTTATTGCCAACAGTAATTTTAATAAAATAAATCCCATTGTTTAATGTTTTCAAATCTTTAATTTCATAGTTAAATTGTTTAGCATTAGTGATAAAATTTTTATCTAAAACAATTCTTCCCGTTATATCACATAACACTACATTCACTTGTTGACTTGCATTATTAGAATTGATAGTTAAAGTAAAGTTTTCACTAAACGGATTAGGATAAATTGTTACACCAAATATATTTGGTGCTTCTACACTGATGGTTTTTGAGTAGTTATAATTTCCATTTAAGTCTATTTGCTTTAATCGGTAGTATAATTTTTCGCTAAATGGTTCTAAATTACTTAAATTTATTAGCTCATCAACAAAGTTGTATTTATTTACAACAAAACTATTTTCTCTTCCTTTTACAAAACCAATATTATTAAATATTTCATTATTTGCCGACCTTTCAATTTCAAATCCTTTATTGTTTATTTCTTGCACGGTAGTCCAGTTTAAATCCACTTTATTTTCTATGTTTTTACCTGAAAAATTTAACCATTTTACTGGCAAAACAGCATTTAAAGTACTGCCGCTAGTAATTATTGAAAAGGCTTGGGGCGCATTGTTTTGTAAATTATTTTTGTGAGTAACTATTATGGTATAAGCACCACTAGGTAAGTTGGTTAAATATATTTGCTCTACATTGTCTCTTATATTATCTCCGTTTGTAGCAGTTAAACTTGGGTTAGCCGGATTTAAAATATATGGATAATAAACTTGATTGTTTGAGTTGCGAATAATTCTTATATCTAAATCGTTTATTAGTTTTTTGGTAGTATCGTTATAAGCGGGTGAGCCAACCATTGCCGGTGGGTCTGTCCAACACAAAGTAGTTTTTAACGTGTCCATACCGTTTAGTGAAATATTAAATTTAAAAGTATCGTTATTGTTTAAATTATATTCTTTTATAAAATTTTTAACAGAATCAGAAATGGTTTGAGCAGCTTTAGCAGCATTTAATAATCCCCAACCGCTTTCGTAATTTGGCCCTAAAGTAGTTTTACAATTCGTTGCGGTATGTATTGCCAAACCTTTTAAAGTTGCAGCTTTCATAAACCTACCCTTTAAATTATGGTAATGTTGTTGAACTAAAAACAATGAACCTGTAGCAACTGGACTTGACCCTGAAGTTCCTCCTAAAGAGCTGTAAGCCGAATCGTTTGCGCTAGAAGGAGTAGAAGTGGTATTAGTGCCACATACCAAATCAGGTTTAATTCTTCCATCATCGGTTGGTCCCCAACAACTATATGATTGAGTGTTAACGGGTGCAGATATAAAACCATTTGGCAAAATATCAATGGCACCAACAGTTAAAATGTTTTTTGCAGTGCCATAAGTTACAATGCAATCATATGGGCCAACTGTGTCTCTATTGGCTGTGGATAAAACCCAAGTTGTTCCATTCCAAATATAATGTGACGTTCCTGAAGGCATGAAGTTTCCTCTATCATTTCCAACTGCTTTTACTATTAAATAATTGGGGTTTGCCCAAGCAATACTATCAAACTCTTTGGTGCGCGAATCGTAAAAACCAAACTTCCAATCTTTAGTTGCATTTAAAGTTGTATCGCCTAACCAATATTGAAAACCTCCCGAAAAAATCCAAGCTGCTGCATTGGCGTAGGAATGATTGGAAACCAATAAATCGTTAGCAGCTAAAGCCATTTCGGTCCTGTCGTTGGTAAAATTCCAAGCTTTTAAATTGGTTTGAAAAGCCAATCCTTTAGCACTTGAAGCAACTCCACTAGCTATTAATATACCAGCAACATTATTTGAATGTGCAGAAAAATTAGTGGAAGAATCCATGTTAATTACTCTACTTAAAAATTCTCTGTGTGTTAATCTTATTTTGCCACTGTCCCAAACCCCTAATTTTGTCAAGCCATTTCCACTTAAATTCAATCCTAGTAATCCGCTAGGCCAAAGTTGGTTGGCATTAACTGTAGCTGCCAATCCAATATTTGAACAAGTAATTTTGTATTCAGGAAAACCATTATCGCCAAAACCATCAAAAGCAATTGTACTGCCATTTTCTTCAATTAGCAAAGTGTTTAAAAAAGGAGGTTTAAGTAATTGTTTTCCTTTAATTAAATCATATTCATACTTTAATTGAAGCCTAAGTGAATAATCACTTATATTTTGCGCAGCAATAAAAAAGGGAATACAAGTAAATATAAATAGTATTGGTGTTTTCATTATACCTTATTGCTTTGCAATTTAGTAATTTAAGTAATTATTTAAAAAATTAAAATGACCATTGATTATCGAAGTAGATGCAGGAAATTGAATTTTTAGTTACTAATCTACTAATCAAACTATCAACTCTTTTTTATTTAAATAGTATAAAATTTTACTTTTTTTTAACGAAAAAAATATTTATAAAGAAATACAACATAAAAGCAATTCAATATATTCGATACAAGATATATTTTGAATAATAATTTATACTTATTGGAATATTTTGTAGAAACTCACTAATCCTAAGTCATAACAGAATGTTTATGGTTTAGACTTCAATATATAAATCGTCAATCCTTTTTTGTAAATACTTAATAAGTAAATAAAGAATAAAATTAAAAAAAAATAGATGCACAACGAAAAAATGCTAATAATTAAATATTCAAAATTTATTTTATTCTTCGATTTAGTTATTTATAAAATTAATTCTATACTCAAAGTAAAAAACAATTTAAAAAATATAAAAGAGCTTATTCAATGTTCAAAATTAGTTAACGATATTTACATAAGCATTGAATACCTTACTAAATGCATAATGCCATTATTAATACCAACTTTTACAAGCAAACGAGGTTTTTCTATCAAAGAATAGTTGCATAGTATTTTTTTTATCCTAATAATTAACATTATTATTTAAAAAAAAATGAGTAAACACTTATCAAAATAAATAGTATCATTGATGCAATAATTTTGGTCTTATTTTTAAAACAATAGACAATGTATAAATTTGAAAACAAAACACATTAATTGTTTGGTTTTTAAATTATTGATTGCATTATTAAAGCAAAGGTTTGGGTTTAATTGTGCTTAAAATACATAAAGATGAAATTGAGTGAAAATAACATTAGAAAGCGAAATAAATAAAGGAACAGTTTTTATAATTAACTTAAATACCAAATATTATGATGAATAATTCAATAAAGAAATTCTTATTAATTGATGATGATCCATTAAACAATTACTTAACCAAAAGAGTAATAATAAAAGTATTTCAAGATGCAGAAATAATTGAATTTACAGAACCCGAAATAGCACTAACGCATTTAGAAAACAATTATACAAATAATATAGTTAATGAAAAGACAACTGTATTCCTTGATATCAATATGCCAACTATGTCTGGTTGGGAATTTCTCGTAAAATTTGAAAAATATAACGATATCATAAAAAATCAATTCAATATATATATGTTTTCATCTTCTATTAATCCCGCAGATATTTACCGTGCAAAACAAGATCCTTTGGTAATAGATTTTATTGAAAAACCACTAGAAAAAAAATTAATAAAATTGTTTAGCTAGTGTTTAAACATTCGCAAATTGGAATGTTCAATTTAAATTTAACAAAGAAAAATTTAATATCACCTCACATAATTCCAAAGTATTGCCCGCAATTATGTAAATAGCATTCACTAATTAAAAACTTCTTTCTGCAATTTACAAATTACAAATAGTCGAAACTCCAACTTGGCTTTCATCAGTGTTCTTTCCCCAAAAACTTGCCTATTGCCTTAGTTCTTTTGTCCATTGACACCTCCTCATCTTATCAACATCGTACATAAAAATCATTAGCCAATCCATTTATTTTATTTTACGTTTGAATTTTATTTTATAATAGTATTATTAATAGTATGAAAATAGGTATATTTTTTGGTGGCAATAGCCGCGAACGAGAAGTAAGTTTTGCAGGTGGACGCACCGTTTACGATAATTTAGATAAAACACTTTTTGAAGCAATTCCCATTTTTGTTGATAGCTTTAATAATTTTATTTTACTCGATTGGCACTTTATCTACAAAGGTTCCATCCGCGATTTTTATCCGCCTGTTTCAGCTTTAAAAAACCAAATAACCGAGGTGCAAGTGTATGCTGAAAACTTAGCATCGGCCCACGAAGACAATGGTAAGTCGTTGATTAAAAAAATAGGTAAAACTTTAAAAGCTGAAGACTTAAAAGGATTAATTGATTTTGCATTTTTAGTGCTTCATGGTGCCAATGGCGAAGATGGAACTATACAAGGATTGTTGGAGTTTATGGATATTCCATACAGTGGTTCTGGAATTATGCCAAGTTCATTAGGTATGAACAAGCGCCTGCAAAAGCAATTGATGCAAAGCGCTGGAATGAATGTTCCAAAGTATTTATCTTTCCAAAAATCGGACTTATATCATTTAAAAAATATATACAAAAATGTAAAGCAACAAGTTGGTTTTCCTTTTGTGGTAAAGCCAGCTAATCAGGGCAGTTCTGTTGGAGTTACGGTAATTAGTAATGATAATTTTGACGACTTTGAAAACGCTGTTTTAAAATCGTTTTTTATTCAAAATTTCACTTCTAATGATTGGATTAATAAAGACGAAAAAACCAAAACGCAATTCATTCAAAAAATTACAGATGTTAAAGAAGGAATTGGTTTACCAGCAATTGCCACTGTTAACAATAAAAAGGAATTGATTTATAATCCTGATGATTTATGGGCTTTATTTATTTCTGAGTTTGAAGTACCTAGTACTCAGTTAAAGAATAAAGCTAAATCAACAAATCAACAAATCAACAAATCAACAATTCAATTGGAGAGCATTTACTCAGAAACGGAATGTTTAATTGAAGGATTTATTGAGGGGCGAGAGTTCAGTTGTATAGTGCTGAAAAATGAAGATGGAACCGCTGTGGCATTGCCTCCTACAGAGATTGTAAAAGGCAAAGAAATTTATGATTACCGCAGCAAATATTTACCCGGATTAAGCCGCAAAATTACACCAATTGATATTGCAGATAATAAAATTGATGAGATAAGAACGGCTTGTGAAAAGTTGTTTACTTTCTTCAATTTCCATGTGTATGCCCGCATTGATGGATTTATCAATAACGAAGGAAAATTGTTCTTGAATGATCCAAATACCACTAGCGGAATGATGCCTTCTAGTTTCTTTTTTCATCAAGCTGCTGAAATTGGGTTAAATCCTTCACAGTTCTTAACTTATATTATTCGCACTTCATTGGCCGAAAGAGCTCAATCGCAACAAGTACATTTTCATCACTTGCAATTATTGGAACACTTAGACAATAAAATTGCTCAAAATAAGAGCAAGAAAAGTGATAAAAAACGAGTAGCAGTTTTCATGGGCGGTTATTCAACCGAGCGACATATTTCGGTAGAAAGTGGAAGAAATATTTATGAAAAACTAGCTTCATCGACCAAGTATCAACCGTTTCCGGTTTTTGTTACTGGTAATGATAACGCACATGAATTGTGGTTATTACCAGTAAACGTAATGTTGAAAGACAATGCGGATGACATCAAAGAAAAACTTTCGGGTTATAAGCGTTTGCCTATTATGGATAAGATTATTGCAGCATGCAAACCCATCATTGATAAATATGGCGATGCTGAAAAGCAATTGTTTGCGCCAAGAAAAATTGATTACAAAGAATTGAAAAAAATGGCAGACAATGTGTTTATTGCTTTACACGGTCGCCCAGGTGAAGATGGAACTGTTCAAACCTATTTGAATAAACTAAAAATTCCTTATAACGGAAGTGGAGTAGAAAGTAGTAAAATTACCATTAATAAATATGACACCAATGAATTGCTTAAAAAACATAAAATTCTGATTGCAGAACATCTATTGGTTCAACAAAAAGATTGGAAAAAAAGTATTGATGAGGTTATCAAACAAGTGGAAAAAATTGGTTATCCGTTAATTGCCAAACCCGCTGATGACGGATGTAGCAGCGCTGTTAAGAAAATTAAAACCCGCGATGATTTGATTAATTATGCAGAAGGAGTTTTTAGACCTTTGGAAATAATGGAATCCGAATTGGCTAAAAGATTAGGTTTAAAACCGAAAGAAGAGTTTCCAATGAAACCGTATTTTTTGGTTGAAAAATTTGTTGAAAAAGGGGAAGCTAAACACTTTTTGGAAGTTACAGGAGGGTTGCTTACGCAATACAAAAAAGGTAAGTTAACCTACGAAATGTTTGAACCAAGTGAAACTTTGGCAGAAGGAGAAATACTTTCATTGGAAGAAAAATTTTTAGCCGGACAAGGACAAAATATTACACCAAGTAGGTTTAGTAAAAGTCCTAAAATTCAACATGAAATTAGTAAAAAAGTGAGGGAAGTTCTGAAAAAAACAGCCAAGGTTTTAAACGTGGAAGGTTATTGCAGAATAGATGCATTTGTAAAAGTTTTTGATAAAAATAGGGTAGAGGTAATTATTATTGAAATCAATTCATTACCCGGAATGACGCCTGCTACCGCTATCTTCCATCAGTGCGCTTTGAATAACTATAAACCTTATGAATTTATCGATAAAATTTTAGAATTTGGTGAACAAAAAATGTTAAACAACTAATTATGAAAATTGCAGATATAAGAACAGATTATTTACTAAAAACTTTTGATGAAAAAGACTTGAATCAAAATGCTTTTGTACAATTTGAAATATGGTTTGATGAAGCTATAAAAGCCGAAGTTTTGGAACCGAATGCCATGACTTTATCTTCAATAAGATCAGATGGATATCCTAATTCAAGGATAGTTTTATTAAAAGGAATTGAAAGCAATGGATTAGAATTTTATACTAATTATGAAAGTAACAAAGGAAATGAATTAGAAAAAAATAATAAAGTATCGATAGTTTTTTTCTGGCCCGAACTTCAAAGACAAGTAAGAATAATAGGAAATACTTTTAAAATGAATGAAGAAAAGTCGGATTTGTATTTTAATAGCAGGCCAATTGGAAGTAGGATTGGAGCGCATGTTTCACCTCAAAGTAAAGTTATTCCTAATAGAGTTCATTTGGAAGAAAGCGTAAAAAAAATGGAAGCTCTTTTTAATGAAGAACCACTTTTACGTCCATTAAATTGGGGTGGTTATATTGTTGAACCAATTAGTTTCGAATTTTGGCAAGGAAGAGCAAATAGGTTACACGATAGGTTTATATATCAATTACAATCTCACGATTCATGGAAAATTGAGCGTTTAGCGCCATAGGTTACATCTAATTTTTTATGTTATAATTTTGGTTTAACAAATTTGTATTAAAATAAGTATTAAACTTATATTTGCATTGTTTTTTTAATAATTAATGGCTGACAATCAAAAAATAGTATACATTACAAGAAGAGAGCGTTTTAATGCTGCTCACAAATTATATAATCCCAATTGGACAGAACAAGAAAATGAAGATTTTTTTGGTAAATGTTCTAATAAATATTATCACGGACATAATTTCGATTTATTTGTAACTGTAAAAGGCATTGCAAATGCTGAAACAGGAATGGTAATTGATTTAAAATTACTCAAAAAAATTATAAAAGAAGAAATTATTGAAAAAATAGATCACAGAAACTTAAATGAAGATGTTGATTTTATGAAAGGAATTATTCCTTCAATTGAAAATATTATAGTTGAAATTTGGAGAATTTTAGATGCTAAAATTGTTAATGGTAAATTGCATTACATAAAATTAACTGAAACTGAAAATAATTTTGTAGAATATTACGGAGAGTAAATTATGAAAAACGCATACATATTTCCTGGACAAGGTGCACAATTTGTTGGAATGGGAAAAGATTTATATGAATCAAATTCTGAATCTAAAATATTATTTGAAAGTGCAAATGAAATATTAGGTTTTAGAATTACCGATTTAATGTTTAACGGAACTGATGAAGATTTAAAACAAACAAAAGTAACTCAACCAGCAGTATTTTTACACTCTGTTATTAAAGCGTTAAGCATTGGTAGTGATTTTAAACCTAATATGGTTGCTGGGCATAGTTTGGGCGAATTTTCAGCATTGGTTGCTAATAAAACTTTAAATTTTGAAGATGCATTGAAATTAGTTTATGCTAGAGCAATTGCAATGCAAAAAGCTTGTGAAATACAACCCTCAACCATGGCAGCTGTATTGGGATTAGATGACGAAAAAGTAGAAGAAATTTGCGCTTCCATTACTAATGAAATAGTAGTTCCTGCTAATTATAATTGTCCAGGTCAATTGGTAATTTCGGGATCTATAAATGGCATTAATTTAGCTTGCGATTTATTAAAAACAGCCGGAGCAAAACGTGCTTTGGTGCTTTCAGTTGGTGGGGCATTTCATTCTCCCCTTATGGAACCAGCGCGTAAAGAATTGGCAGAAGCAATTATGCATACTAAATTTAACGAACCTATTTGTCCAATATATCAAAACTATGTGGCAAAAGCAGTAACAAATATTGATGAAATAAAAGAAAATTTAATTGCTCAATTAACTGCGCCAGTAAAATGGACTCAATCTGTTTTAGCAATGGTAAACGATGGCGCAACCAACTTTTACGAATGCGGTCCTGGAACAGTTTTACAAGGTTTGGTAAAAAAGATATCGAAAGATACTGTAGCTCAAAGTATTTTATAAGCAGTTTACATACATTAATATAACATTTATTTAATGTTATTTTATTATATAAAATAAAATATCTATTTTTGTTTTATATAATTTTTTTATGCACATAAAACGCTATCTATTTTTATCTATATTAATATTTAATTTTTTTGTAAATGCAAAAAGCCAAGGTGTAAGAGGAATAAGAATTGGAGGAGGCATTGGGAAAAGCATTTATATCGGATCTCAAATGGATTTTAATTTTTCTAGGAATACTTTTGGTAAAAGTGAATTTGGAAATGGAACTAATTTTCAAGTTTATAAAGCTGTTGACAAAAGGAATGAATTTGGTTTAAGGTACTTAAATACTGAATATTGGATGTTCAAAAACAGCAATACATTTGCAATCAATTCAAAATTTACTGAAATATCAGCTATATACCAAAGAAGCTTTAACGATAATATTGAAATTGACAATAAAAGTAAGTTTACTTTTAATTCGTTATTAGGTTTAGGCTATTTGAATTATAGTTCGGTAGTTTATACAATAAATGATAAACAAGATTTCATTCCATATAGCAGCGTAGGCGATGGTTTTCAACCAGTTTCAAATCCTAATTATTTAATTAGAGATAAACAGCCATCAATTAGTTTTATTTTTGGTTTTAATGTTGGTTATAGAATATCTAGCAATTTTTCTATTTACTACGAAACATCCTATTCTTTAAGCGCTTCGAATCATTTTTCAGGGAATTTATCAATTGATTCTAAATTACCAACCAATGGTTTTTCATATAGTGCTTTATCTCTATACTTTAATTTTGATGCAAAAAATGGCCAATTAGGCTGCCCAAGATTTTAATAACATTAACATTTAAAAAATTATTACCTATTGATTAATAGGTATTTAAATACTTATTTCCCCATATTCATATTTAGTTAACATTAGAGAATTGTTACATTAACAATTAGTTAATATTAAATATAGTATTTAATTACATTTCTTTAACATTATTACTCTTTTAATAAGTCATTTTCGTGACTTGTTTTTTAGTTAAATCAATTCTAAACAAACAGCATTTATTTTTCTTTTTATGCCTTATCTTCAATTACAACATGTGATTGACGTGGCGAAGCTTTGTAATTTTATGAAAATTTTATTTTATTTTATTTTAGTATTTTACCTACTTTTTTTAACATCGTGTTTCAGTAATAAAGAAATTGCAAGTTTTCAGCAATTTAATAAAAACAGTGAATCCAAAATCAAGTATTCAATTGATTCTAATATAATTGAAAGTTCTGATTTACTTCAAATATTGATAAGTAATATAGATGAACAATCACAAATTCAGATTAATACATTAAATACGAATGGCTCTTATAAAATTGATAATCTAGGAATGATAGATTTTCCTTTTATTGGTAAAATTAAAGTTACTGGATTATCAATGGAAAGTTTAAAACGAGTAATTGAAAACAAGTTAATAGAAAATAAAATTGCTAAAGCTCCTCTAGCTACTATAAAAATCCTTAATTTTCATGTCACTATTTTAGGCGAAGTAAATAAACCTGGTTTAGTAAATGTTCCAGAACAGCAAATAAATTTAATTGAACTTATAGGACAATCTGGGGATTTAACTGTTTTTGCTAAAAGGAAAAATATATTATTAATAAGAGAAGAAAATGGAATTAGAACATTTAAACGATTTAATTTAAACGATTCAATTATGTTTGAACCTTACTATTTTAATTTGAAAAATAGGGATATAATATATGTAGAACCAAATGGCATCAAAGCTTTTAATGCTAGTCAAAGTCGTTCTATTTTGGGTTTTGCCACAGGAGTATTAACATTAGCAGTGCTAATTTTAGGTTTTACAAGATAATTAAATTACGATGTTAAAAGAGCAAAGCAATCCATTTGAAGGAAAAAAATCTGGAAATATTTTATATAATATAATATTTAGATTTGTTCCATTTTGGCCTTTATTTATAACTTCATTATTTGCTTCAATAATTTGTGCTTGGTTTTACTTGAAATTGCAAACTCCAGTTTTTGAAGCAACTGCACAAATTTTATTGAAAAATCAACAGTCGTCAAAAGTAGAAACAAAGGTTTTAGATGAATTAATAAATTTAGATGAAAATTCTTCGGTTGAAAATGAAATTGAGTTAATTAAATCGAGTAAAGTAATTAATCAAGTTGTAAAAGAGTTGAATCTATACATTCCCATTTATTTTAAGGGAAAGTTTAGAGATGTTTTATCATACAACAATTCTCCAATAATAATTTCTTCGAATGAACCTGAATTATTGAAAGAGTGCAATGAAAAAATTGAATTTTATTACAATAAAAACACTGATTATTTATTAGTTAATGATAAAAAATATTTGTTAGATACATTAGTAAATACCCCTTTTGGTAAATTAATTTTCCATGTAAATAATAAAAATGAAGATTTAGCCAAGAGCAGTAAGTTTTACTTTAATATATTTACAATTAAAAATATTTCAAATCAAATTGTAAGCAGATTGAGGGTTAATTCAAATTCTAAAGAAGCAAGTACAATTTTATTAAAATTTAGCGATCCAGTTTCTTCGCGTTCTGAAAAAATATTAAACACTATCATTAAAGTTTATAATGATGCAGTTATAGAAAATAAAAATCAAAAATCGGTAAATACAATTAAATTTATTAATGCAAGAATTCAATTAGTTAATAACGACTTAAAGTTAATTGAAAAAGAAATTGAAGCATTTAAATCAAAAAATGGAATAACTGATTTATCAAGTAATGGGTCAATATTTTCATCTGTTATTAGTGATATAAGTAAAAATTTATCAGGTATTTTAATTCAAAAAGAAATATTACTTTCAATTCAAAACTATTTAAATAATAAAAACAATAATCCTGGATTAGTTCCTGCAACTAATGATATTTCTGATCCCATTTTAATAAGTTTACTAACTAAATTAATCGGACTTGAAACAGAAAAAAACCAACTTGAAATTAAAAGTGGGCAAAACTCACAGGCTATTCAAGCAGTAAATAGTAAAATTAATAGAACTAAGTTAGACATATACGATAATATAAAAACGATTAGTAATAACTTAAATATAAGAGAACAAAAATTAAATGAAGAACTAGAAAAAGTAAAACTTGAGCTTTATAAAATTCCTGTTTTTGAAAGAGAATTGTTAGAATTAAATAGACAACAAACTATAAAAAATAATATTTTCACCTTTTTACTTCAAACTAAAGAAGAAGCAGAACTTTCTTTTGCAGCTACTGTTTCTGATGGTATTGTTTTAGATAATGCACAAGCTAGTTTAGTTCCTGTTAAGCCAATACCATTAACTATTTATTTAATAGCTATATCTATTTCAATATTAATAATAGTAATATACATTTTTGTAAAAGAAGATTTAAATAATAAGATTATTTTTAGAAGTCAAATTGAAGAAGAAACATCGGCAGAAGTAATTGCTGAAATTAACTTTAATGAAAATAAAAATCCAATTGCAATTGAGTTAAACAATCGATCAATTATTTCAGAACAATTAAGGTCGTTAAGAACTGCAGTTCAAAACAAACTTAAAAAAGTTGAAGGTTGTAAAGTGGTTTTGTTTACTTCATCAATTTCTGGAGAAGGTAAAAGTTTTTTAACTGTAAATTTGGCCAGTAGTTTAGCATTAACAGGCTTAAAGGTCGTTATTATGGAGTTGGATTTACGCAAACCTAAAATAAACGTACTTTTAAATGTTCAAAGAGAGCCAGGAATAACTAATTGTCTATTAAATAAAATTGAACTTGATAAAATTGTATTAGAAGTTCCTGAAAAAGAAAATTTGTATGTAGTTCCTGCAGGTTTAGTTCCTCCTAATCCAACTGAACTTATTTTGAATGGAAAATTAGATTTTTTAATAGATGAATTAAAACAAAAATTTGATTTTATCATTATTGATTCTCCTCCTATTGGATTGGTAACCGATGCAAAATTATTAGATAAATATTCTAATATGTGCTTATTTGTGCTTCGTCATAACTATACACTGAAATATTTTTTAAATTTGATTCAAAAGTATTATGTAACAAATGAATTACATAATATTAACTTAATTTATAATGGATTGAAAAAACGTGGTATTGGTAATTATAATTACAACTATGGCTATGGCTATGGTTATGGATACGGTTATAATTACGGCTACGGAAATACTTATACTGTTGAAGAAAAACCCATTCCATTTTATAAAAATTTATTTAAAAAGAAATAGTGCTAAAAACTGCAAAACAAGATTGGGTTATAAAATCAAAAAGCAATTGGTTAAATATTGATTTTATTAGTGCTTGGGAATACAAAGATTTATTTATATTATTTATAAAAAGAGATTTTGTAGCTTTCTATAAACAAACTATTTTAGGTCCACTTTGGTTTTTTTTACAACCTATAATAACTATGTTTGTGTTTGCGTTTGTGTTTGGAAAAATAGGAAATATTTCTACCAATAACTTACCTAAGCCATTGTTTTATTTGCCTGGAATAATTTGTTGGAACTATTTTGCAGAATGTATTTTAAAAAATTCAACCGTTTTTAGAGACAATGCCAATTTGTTTAGTAAGGTTTATTTTCCTAGAATAATTCTTCCTATGAGCATTGTGTTTTCAAGTATGGTGAGGTTTTTTATTCAGCAGTTTTTATTTGTTATCATCCTCATTATTTATTCCTTTAACGGATTTAAAACCCATATAAACGCTACCATTTTGTTATTGCCAGTATTATTAATTTTAATGGCTGCCTTGGGACAAGGAATTGGATTAATCATTTCGTCATTAACAACAAAATATAGAGACTTGGCATTGCTGGTAAACTTTGGAGTACAGCTATTAATGTTTAGTACCACAGTTGCTTATCCATTATCGGCAGCTCCCCAAAATTTTAAGTTTTGGATAGCTTTAAACCCTATGACAACCATTTTAGAAACATTTAGGTATTCGTTTTTGGGACAAGGACAGTTTTCGGTATCTGCGCTTATTTATACTTCTATTTTAACTTTAGTAATATTTTTATTAGGAATCATATTGTTTAGCAAAGTTGAAAAAGATTTTATTGATACAATATAAACAATGAAAAGTACTGCTTTAAAAGTAGAAAATATTTCAAAATCTTATTTAATTGGGAAAATAAGTTCGGGAACGCTTTCGAGAGATATTGAAAGTAAGTTAACGAATTGGTTTAGCAAAAAATCAGATGAAGATATATTAAACAAAAACGAAAAAGTTTGGAGTTTAAAAGACATCAATTTTGAATTAAAACAAGGTGAGGCATTAGGAATTATAGGTAAAAATGGTGCAGGCAAAAGTACTTTACTTAAAATATTAAGCAGGGTAACTACACCCACCAAAGGAAATATATACGGTACTGGACGAATAGCAAGTTTATTAGAAGTAGGAACAGGTTTTCATCCTGAACTTTCAGGTAGAGAAAATATATTTTTAAATGGTGCTATTTTAGGAATGAAAAAGCATGAAATTAAAAGAAATTTTGATGAAATAGTTGATTTTAGTGGAGTTGAGAAATATATTGATACCCCTGTAAAAAGATATTCTTCAGGCATGTATGTGAGGCTTGCTTTTGCTGTAGCAGCTCATTTGGAATCTGAAATATTGATTGTAGATGAAGTTTTAGCAGTTGGCGATGCTGATTTTCAAAAAAAGTGTTTGGGTAAAATGGGCAGTATTAGCAAAGGACAAGGCCGAACGGTACTTTTTGTTAGCCATAATATGCAGTCTATTCAAAGTTTATGCTCTAAAGCATTGTTACTAAATAAAGGAAAAATGCAAGGGTTTGGAGCAGTACCGGAAATGATAAGTAAATATTTACAAAACAATGAAATATTTATTCCATTAAATGAAAGAACAGATAGAAAAGGCGATGGAAAAGTTAAAGTAATAAGCGTTCATTTTATTGATGCTAAAACAAATCAATTTACCAATAATTTTTATGTTGGAATGGATTTAATCATTGAAATAGAACTAGCATCTATTCAATTCAATTTAAACCACCATTTAGAAATTTCGTTGGGAATAAGTGATCAATTTGGAACTCGAATTACATTAATTAGTAACAAAGTTTCTGGTCAAAATCTAAATCCATTTCCTAATGGGAATTGGAGTCAAAAAATACACATCAATAAATTGCCATTGGTAATGGGAAAATACTTTTTCACTGTTTTTATTTCATCAAATGGCAATGTTCACGATTGGATTATAGATGCCTTTCCTATAATGATAGAAAGTGACAAATACTATGGTGAATTAGTACACACATTACCAACAGGGCAAGGTAATATTTACACTGATTTTCAATTTATTTAATGTTAAAAAAAATATTTAATTCAAGAAAAAACAATATTCAATACCACTTAATTCATAGGTTATTGGAGAATAAATACGGGCATAAATTATCTAGAGATTTAAAAAGCCCAGTTGATGCAAATGGCAATGAAATACCTTGGTTTACTTATCCTGCATTTGAGTTTATCAATCAATTTGATTTAACACAAAAAACAATTTTTGAATGGGGTTCGGGTAACTCATCGGTTTATTTTGCCAAAAGGTGTAAGCAAATAATTTCGGTTGAACACGATGATGCTTGGTTTGCAAAACAACAAAGTAAATTATTACCCAATCAACAATTGTTTCATTTAAATGATAAAAGCTATTACGAGGCAATACTCAACTTTAACCAATTATTTGATATTATTATAGTTGATGGAATATTAAGAGATGATTGTTTAGCATTAGCCATGAATAAAATAAGTGAAGGAGGAATGTTAATTTTAGACAATGCAGATAGGCATTCAGAATCTTGCAAAAAATATAGGGAAAATGGGTTTACACAAATTGATTTTCATGGTTTAGGTCCTGTAAATGAATATGCTTGGACTACTTCTATATTATTTAAAACTTTAATGTTTAATCCAATTTCTAGTCAACCAGTAATTCCTATTGGTGGAGGCTATTAATTTTATGAATAACGAAAAAGCATTAAATAATATTTGGCTAGGTTTGGTTTTCTTAACTGGAATTATTATTGCCATTTACCAATGGCTTTTTAATAGAAGCTTTTGGTTAGATGAAGCCATGTTGGCTAACAATATTATTTCTCGAAATTTTATTGAATTACTTAAACCATTAGATAATTTTACTGCTGCACCTCCATTGTATTTATGGACAGTTAGGTTAATTACACTTGTAGCCGGAAATAGCGAATATTCTTTTCGCTTTTTGGCTTTAATATGTTTTGTGTTTGCCGGAATTTGTTTTTTTTATTACTTACAAAAATTAAATAAAGGCATTGTTTTTTCTGTTTTTGCATTTGCGTTGTTCATGTTCAATGCCTTTTTTATTAGGTATGCTTCTGAGCTAAAACAATACATGACGGATGTACTTTTTAGCACCATTTTTTTACTGCTATTAAACAATTATTTTAATAATAAAAGCAAAAAGCAATTGATATTACTTTTAGTAACAGGTTTTTTTGGTATTTTATTCTCTCATGCTGTATTTATTTTAATTTCAACCAGTGTATGTTTATTAGTATTTGATTTTGTAGAAAAGAAAAAAATTGATAAAAATGAAATAGGAGTCATTGTTATTTGGGCAATTTCTATATCAATTACGTATGTCTTATTTTTTGCAAATCACCCATCAAAGCAATTTCAAAAAGCATATTGGATTGATGCAGGCGCATTTTTACCTATTTGGGGTTCATTTGCTGATATTTTTAGTTTCTTTTCAAATAAAATTCATATGATTTTTTTTGAATTATTTCCATTTGGTCAAACAATGTCAAAATGTTTGATGATACTTCTTGTAATTGGACTTATTAAACTTATTAAAGACAAAAAATGGAAGGATTTATTGTTATTTACTTTACCAATTATAATTCATTTAACGCTTTCAGCTTTAAAAATGTACCCATTCGAAAAGCGCTATTTAATTTATTTAATTCCATTTATAATTTTAATAATAACTGAAGGATTTCTATTTATATTAAATACATTTTCTATTAGTAAATATTCAAAACTGATTGTTACAATTTCGTTAGTTATACCTTTAATATTTATTAAAAAAACTTTCGAAAACAAGTTTCCAATTAAAATTGAGGAAGTAAAAGAAGTGATTACTTATTTAAAAAAAAATGAACTAAAAACCGATAATTTATACATTTATTATAGTGCTAAACCAGCTATAGAATATTATAAAACCACCAATTTTTTTAACAATATTTTACCTACTACTTATGGAAAAAATAATAGAAATAATATTGAGGGTTATATAAATGAATTTCCGAAAATTAAAGGAAATATATGGTTGCTTATCTCTCATGTTCATAAAAATGAAGATAAATACATTTTAAATAACTTGAAACTAAAAGGCTACATTGAAACTAAAAATTTTATAACCAAAGGAGCAAGTATTTATTATTTAAAATCGCCATTTTAGTTTTTTACAATGGAAATTGAAAAATATGCTCCAATAGCACTTTTTGTTTATAAACGACCAAATCATACCAAAAAAGTGATTGATGCTTTGTTGGAAAATAAAGAAGCAAAACATTCAACTTTATTTGTATTTGCTGATGGTGCAAAAAATAGTGTTTCTGAAAATGAAATTGTTTCAATTAAAGAAGTTCGGAAAATAATTTCAAAAATTGAAGGATTTAAACAAGTAATCATAACTGAAAGTGAAACTAATTTAGGACTAAAAAACAATATTATAAACGGAATAAATTATGTGCTAGATAAATTTAATAGTGTTATTGTTTTAGAAGATGATATTGTTCCTCAAATAGGTTTTTTAGAATATTTGAACAATGCATTAAACGTGTATGAAAATGAAGATAAAGTAATGCATGTTTCAGCTTTTATTTATCCAATAAAATCAAAAAACATAAATAGTACTTTTTTTTACAACGTAAACTCATGTTGGGGTTGGGGAACCTGGAAAAGAGCTTGGGTTCATTTTGAAGATAATCCATTAAAAGTGTTTCAAAAGGTAATTCAAAACTACAATGAATTTAAGTTTAATGGTGGACAGAAAAACTTTTTCTTCAAACAATTAGAAGATAATGTTAAAGGTACGATTAAAACATGGGCAGTGCTTTGGCATTCAGCAATTTATTTAAACAACGGATTATGCTTACATCCAAACAAATCATTAATAACAAATATAGGATTTGATAATTCAGGTGAAAACTCGGGTATTGGAAAAATATACGGTAAAGAAAATAGCATTGATTTTATTAATGTAGAAAAGTTAAATACAAAAGATGGTGAAAAATTGCACCTTAAAATTTCAAAACTTGTTAATAAAAATTTTGAACAAAAAAACAAAAAACTACAAAGTGTGGTATTAAAAATTATTAAAAAAATAAAGAAAATTAAACTTTTAGATAGCAAAGAAAGCAAAGATTATAAAAGAATGAAAAAACTACCACGATTTGTAAAATCTCGTACAACTTTTTTGAATAATGAAATTGAATTTGTTGACTCGGTTACTTATTTGTATGGAATAAATGAAATATTTAAAACCAATATTTATAAATTTAATTCAAGTAGTAATGAACCTTTTATTATTGATTGTGGTTCTAATATCGGTTTGAGTGTAATATACTTTAAACAATTGTATCCTCATTCAATTATTAAAGCATTTGAACCAGACCCAAATATATTTAAAACACTTACATTCAATGTAAAATCGTTTGGATTTAAAGATGTAGAATTACACCAAAAAGCTATATGGAAACAAAATGAAATTCTAAACTTTAAGCAAGAAGGTGGATTTTCAGGAAGAATTCCTATGATTAATGATGAACATAATATTATTGATGTGGAAGCAATAAGCTTACAAGAGATTATTGGGAGTAAAAAAATTGATTTTTTAAAAATTGATATTGAAGGAGCTGAATATGAAGTTTTAAAATCATGTAAAGATAATTTACAAAATGTTGAGCATATTTTTATTGAATATCATTCGCATAAGGATGAAAAACAAACATTACATGAAATACTAGAAATATTGCAAAACCAAGGATTTAGATACCATGTTTTGGAAGCATTTACTCGAAAAAAACCATTTATTGATAACGAAACAATGCTTGGTATGGATTTACAATTAAATATATTTGGTACAAGAAAATAATTTGTATTCTGTAGTAATAGTTATTCCAATTTATAAAGAAACATTGAGCAAATTTGAAGAAATTTCGTTGCAACAATGTTTTAAAGTATTACAGGATTATACCATTTGTTTTGTAATACCCAAGGGCTTAAATTTAACATTGCACCTTCATCTTTTTAAAAAATTTAGCAATAAAAAATTCATTATTAAAGAATTTGACAAATTTTATTTTAAAAGTACAAAAACGTACAATAAATTACTTATTTCCTTAAGTTTTTATAAAAAATTTGTCCAGTTTGAATACATGCTTATTTATCAAATGGATTGTTTTGTATTTAGAAACGATTTGGAAGATTGGATAAAAAAGGGCTATGATTATATTGGAGCTCCATGGTTTGAAGGATACGAAAATTCAACAAACAAAAATTTTGTTGGGGTAGGAAATGGTGGTTTTTCGTTGCGAAAAATTAAATCATTTATAAAAGTTCTTCATTCATTTTCATATATAGTTAATGCTGAAAAATTATTTTTCAATTATAAAAAGGATATTCATAAAATTCCAATTAGGGCGTATAGATTAGTTCAAAATTTAACTATAAAAAACAATACCTTCTTTTTATTTAACAACTATAACAATAATGAAGATTTTTTTTGGGGTAAGGTGGCAAAAAAAAATTTCAGTTGGTTTAAAGTCCCCTTAGAAAAAGAAGCATTGAAGTTCTCTTTTGAAGCCAATCCACAATTTTTATTTAAACTAAATAATAACCAATTGCCATTTGGTTGTCATGCATGGCAAAAATACGATTTTAACTTTTGGAAAAAAATTATTGAACAAAATGGATATATTCTATAATAAGCTCATATATATTAAGTATTGTATTATTAAATAATGAAAAAAATAATAATTAGTTACTCTTTATTTAATCAAAAACATAATGAATCAAATGCTTTTAGCAAAGATTTAAATAATAATTTTTGGAATAATATACCAGCTTTAATAGCTGTAAATTTAATGGTATACCCTACTGCATCAATTTGGATTTATATGCCAGAAGAAATAATTAAAAATCCACTTTTTGAGATTTTAGAAAAACTTTCTGAAAAATTTGAAGCATTAAAAATAAAATTTGTGTCTTTTACTTATCAAAATGATGAACCCGTTTTTTGGAAATTTAAACCTGTTTTTGATAAATTATCAGAAATTGTATTATGTAGAGATTTTAATAATATTCCAGATGAAATGGAAATTAAATCTACCCAATTTTTTATAGATGAATCAAATTATCATATTCAAATGATAAGGACAAAAACAAATCAAAATTTAACTTGTAATGAATTATTTTCAAATTTTGGTGGATTTAAATTTTTGAAAATAAATAGCTTTTCTAAAATTAATTTCAACGAATTTTATTTTAAATCGTTGAGTGAATTGGGTAACTCAAAAAATAATTCAATTATTGAGTTGTTATCATCTGATGAAAATTGGAGTAAAAAACATATATTAAATTGTATTAATTCAAACAAACTAATTGAAATAAATGAACAAAAATTTCACTGCAAAACAATTGATTATAAAAAATTAAATAAAAAGGTTAATACCAGTCACGTTTCTGACGAATTGTTTGCAATTTTAAATGAATTACCTTCAAATGATGAAAGTATTGTCGATTTTAGAGGACTTAAACTTGAAAAATTATTGGAATACAACAATTTAATTACGTTTAAAATAAAAAAAGTATTAATGGATTGTTCCTCTTTTACTCAAAATTTTTATTTGAATAAAAATTCGGATAATGCTTTGCAAATAGGTTAAATGCTAAAAGTTTCAACTCAAAAACTTCCTAAAATTTCAGTAATAATTCCCAATTATAATTATGGAAGTTTTATTGAAGAAACTATATGTTCAATTATAAATCAAAACTATAAAAACCTAGAAATTATAATTATAGATGGTGGTAGCACTGATAATTCGGTAGAAATTATTAAAAAATATAATAGCCAAATAAACTATTGGATTAGTGAAAAAGATGAAGGACAAGCGGATGCTATAAACAAAGGATTACTAGCAGCAACTGGAGATTATGTGGCATATATAAATTCAGATGATGTTTATTTGAAAAATGCATTTCATGAAATATTTTCAAATGAAAAAACAATTGAAAGCGATTTTATTTATGGCGATGTATTAATTGGGAATGAATTAAAAAATAGTAAACCAAATAGAACTAAAATAAACAAGTTAGAATTGTTTTCTTTAATTCAGTTTTATTACAGTGCCAAATATATAATACCATCGCAAAGTGTATTTATAAAAAGAGATTTTTTAATTAAAAATAATTTAAACTACTTAGATAAAAGTTTACATTATTGTATGGATTTAGATTGGTATTGTAGAATTGCAATGTACAATCCGACTGTATTTAAGTACCAAAAAATACATTCTTTTTTTAGAATTAACCCATATACCAAAACAAGTAGCCAAAGTTTTAAAATGAAAAATGAAGCAATTCAAATTGCTTTTTTTTATATAAAATACTTGGATTTAATTGAAATTAAATCATTCTTTAAAGTTCGATTAGTAGAAAAAATACTTTTTAAAAAATTCAAATTAGGCTTTAATCCCAGTTTTTTATTTTTACTGAAGGTAGTTTTTAAAACAAATTTTTTTGCTCTTACAGATAGGCGATTTTTAGGATTGCTTAAAAACAAAATAATATTTAAATGAAATCAAACTTAATACATAAAAAGAAATGGCTACAACATTTTTTTCATAATACTGAAATAGCAATTGCCGGAGGTTACCATTTTGGAAATTTAGGTGATATTGCATTAGGTAATAGTATAAAAGAAGTATTAGATAATAAAAATATTACATCTGAATTACAAACAATTTATAATCTTAAATATTGGTTAGAAAGAAGTTACGCAATTGTAGGTGGTGGAGCTATTGGGTATGAACATTCCCTTTTTGAGATTATTAAAATATACCAAAGCAACTATAAAAATGTTGCGTTTATGGGTGTTGATTTTAATAGCAAAAATTATAGCGATCAGTCTATTGAATTAATAAACAAAGCAAAATTTGTAAGTACTAGAAGCAAATCGCAAGCAGATAATTTAAAATTAATTACTGGCAGAAGTCAAATTTATAATCAACCAGATTTAGCATTTTCTTTTCAACGAAATATTTTCGAGAATTTAAGAAATCAAAATCAAAGTAATCACAAAAAACTTTTTGTAAATGTTTTGCCTTTATATGCCATGTTTAATAATGGAATATTAACTCCGCTTAATCAATATAGAGAAGAAAGGCCTGAGATTTTTGATAATTTTTCAGCAATTCAACAAAACTACAAAAGCTTAATTTTAAACTATGTTGGCAATGCAATTAAAAGCGGAATTCCTGTTTTTTCATGGTCGTTTACCCCAATGGACGAAACATATGCTAAATTTTTATTTAACAATTTAAATGTAACTCATTTACCTTACAACTCAAATCCATTTGATATTGCAAAGATTGTAAAACCTACAGATGATGTTATTTCTACTCGATTGCATGCCACTATTTTTGCTTTGCGTTCAGGTGCTAATGTATTGCCCGTTGCTTATGCTCGTAAAAACGAAGAGTTATTAAAAGAAATGGGTTGGAATGAAAACGAATTTTTAAGTGTAAGCGATTTAATTAATAAAGATACTTTTCCTGCAAAAAGTTTAAAAGCACCTGAGGCTATTTTATTAAATATGGAGAAAAATAGTACTGATATGATTTCGAAAGGAATTTGTGAACTTTTAATAGGATAAAATGAATTCTATTTCTATCATTATTCCAACATTTAACAGAGAAAAAGAGTTAAATACTTGCTTAGAAAGGTTGTTTCTAAATAATTATAATTTTTCAAATATTGAAGTAATTGTTTCAAATGACAATATAAAAAATAATGTTTCAAATGAATTAAAAAACAAATTTCCTTTAGTAAAATTTGTAATTGGTCCAGGAAAAGGACCTGCCCAAAACAGAAATTTTGGTGCTAAAATTGCAAGTGGAAAATGGATAATATTTTTAGATGATGATTGTATTCCACAACAAAATTGGCTTTTAAATTATAGTTTAGAAATAGATAAAGGTTTAGGAATAATTTACGAGGGAAAAACCATTGCTGACAGAGAAAAGCAAAGGTACGATGAAGTATCGCCAATTAACTTAGTTGGAGGTAAATTGTGGTCGTGTAATTTTGCAATAAGAAAGGATGTTTTTTTTGATTTAAATGGTTTTGATGAAAGCTACCCTTTTTCAACTATGGAAGATATTGATTTTAGGGAAAGAGCAAAACTAATAAGTTCGTTTTTTTTTGTAAACAATAGTGTGGTTGTTCACCCTTGGAGAAGGCGAAAAGCATTTAAAAAGTTTTTTGTGCGTATAAAATCTCAAAAGTATTTTGCTAAAAAATTTTACAAACAAAAATCGTTAAAGTTTAGATTAGATAGACTTAAAATTTTTATAGGAAGTATTTTTTCTAACTTTATTGATTTGTATAAATTTAAATTTAAAGGTTGGGAATGTTACATAGAAAAAATGATTCTTAATTTTATAATGATATTTATTTAATGAATAAACTGATTGAGAAAACATTCTTTTTTTTAAGGGTAAAAACTAAAAACAGATTTACTAGTTTTTTTAGAGTGAAGTATTATTCATTACAAGGAATGAAAATTGGAAGAGGCACTTACTTACCATCAATAAAAATTACTTGGCCTCACCAAGTTAAAATAGGAAATAACTGTAAACTCGAAAATAATATTCAGTTTAAATTTGATGGTATTTGGAAAAACGGACCTAGTATAATAATTGAAAACAATGTGTTTTTAGGGAATAATGTTGAATTTAATGTAAGAAAATCGGTAATAATTAAAAACAATTGCTTAATTGCTTCTGGTGTTAAATTTATTGACCATGACCATGGAACAAAAAAAGAAGAATTAATAAATAAACAACATGGAATTGAACATTTAATAACAATAAATGATGATGTTTGGATTGGTACAAATGCAATCATATTAAAAGGAGTAACAATTAACAAAGGAGCTGTTGTTGCTGCTTCATCGGTTGTTACAAAGTCAATTCCTGCAAATGAAATTTGGGGAGGTATTCCAGCAAAAAAAATATCAGAACGTAAATAAATGAAAATATTGTTTTTATTAGGTTCATTAGAAGAAAACAAAAATGGTGTTGCAGATTACGTTTTAAACTTAACCGAATGTTTAACAAAAATGGGGCATGAAATTGCAATTATTTCAATTAATGACCATAAATACATAACATTAAAAAACGAAGGAATTAAATATGTTAGCAATTCAAAAATAAGACTTTCGAGTAACCTTCCGATAAATAAAAAAGTTAGTATTATAAATGACTTTGTTTTTAATTTTAAACCACATTGGGTTAGTCTTCAATTTGTTTCATTTGCATTTCAAAAAAAAGGACTTCCATTTAGTTTAATTAAAATTTTAAGCGGAATTAAAGATTATCCGTTACATATAATGTTCCATGAACTTTGGATAGATTTTAACGTAACAAAAAATTTAAAACATAATATTTTAGGTAGGTTACAAAAAATATGTTTAGAGTTAATCATTAAAAAATTAAACCCCCAATTAATTACAAGCAGCATACCTTTTTACGTGTCAAAATTTAAAGCTTTTAAAGCAGAATTATTGCCATTATTTGGAAATATAAAACCAATTAATTTTACTAATTCAACACAACCAAAAAAAGAATTGAATGTGGTTTTTTTTGGAAGTTTTTCCCCAAATATTACTGATTTTATTGCTCAATTAATTTGGTTAAAAAATTATGCAAAAGTGCATAAATTAGATGTTAAATTTAACGTAATAGGCAATAATGGTGTACACAAAGAAGATGCTTTTTTACAAATAAAAAATATACTTGGCAGATATGCACTTAATTATATTGGAGAAAAAAAAGCAGAGCAAATTTCAGAACTATTTTTTAATGCAGATTTAGGAGTTTCAAGAGCTGATTATAATTATTTTGGTAAAAGTGGTTCTACATTAGCTATGTTAGAACATGGTTTGCCTGTATTGCTTAGAGGTAATGAACCACAAATGTTTTTTAATGAAGACATTTTAAGTAATTACAATAATCAAATATTTTTTACTTCATTTTCAGTTAATAATTTACCTCAAAAACAAAAATCTAAAAGTGCACAAGTTATTGTTGCTGAAAAGTTAATTTCAATTTATAAAGAAAAATCAGCTTAATAAAAGTGAAGTACTACTATCAAATAGAAGGTTTAAGAAGAAACAATTTAGGGGATGTTATTCAAGGCTTGGCGGCTAAACAATTTTTACCAAATGATGCTATTGCTGTTGATAGAGAAAATTTAAATGCAATTGAAAATGAACAAAGCTTGTTAATAGCAAATGGATGGTATCAGCATGAATTTGAAAATTTTCCACCTCCACCATTAGTAACTCCTTTCTATATTTCTGTTCATATTGCCAAATCAGATTTTTTAAAACTTAAAAATGTAAGAGAACACTTTAAAAAAAATGCTCCAATTGGTTGCAGAGATTTAAAAACACTTTGGTTAATGAGAGGGTTTGGTATTCCTGCTTATTACTCAAGCTGTTTAACTTTAACTTTTAATAATAATAATATTTCTAATAATAAAAATAATGAAATTATTTGGGTTGATAATATTGATCACCCTATTCCACTAGAAGTGGAGGAAAAGTTGAATGAGTTAATTCCTAACGGATTTATAAAAATTTCTCACGATCCATTAAGTATATTATTTGATTTTAATTCCTATGTAATTGATAATATTAAGTCTGTTGAAAATTTATTTGCTAAATACCAAAACGCAAAACTAGTATTAACAACAAAAATTCATTGTGCCTTGCCATGTATAGGCATGGGCGTACCAGTAATTCTTATTCATCCCAATCCTTCCGATCCAAGACTAAGTGTGCTTAATAAATTAATATCAATAGTTTCATACGATGAATTATTAATTTTAAATTATCTTTCAAAACCCCACGTTAATAAAATTAAAGCCAAAAATTTAAAAAATAGACTTATCAAATTGGTTTCATTGGCTGTTAAAACAAATAAAAATCCTTTTTCCGATACACAAAACTTTATATTATCAATACAATTTAGCTTTTATAAAACATTAGCCTTTTTAACTTCTAATGGGTTAAAATTAGTTTACAAAATTGGTTTCAATAAAAAAACTTTTGAACGCATTTTTGGAAAGGAATTTTTAGTTGGGTAAAAAAAAGGTTTTAATCTTTGTTACTCAATTACTCGAAACTGGAGGAATTGAAAGCCATTTAAAAGAGTTTTGTTTGCAGTTTAAAGAAAGTAATATTCAAGTATCTATTTTAATTTTAAACTCAAAAGCCAGTATACAAACACATAGTTTTTATAAAGAAGTGTGTGAAAATGCATGGATAATTAGTGATTCTAATACTTTAATACGTTATCTTAAACTATTTTTATTAATTCCATTTATAAATTTAAAAACCTTTACAACTTTTTATAGCAATGGTCAAGGGGATAGTATATTTTACATAAAAAAACTACTTTTTACTATAAAAAATTGGGTACACCACCACCATACTTCAGGCGACTTTGAAGATCAAAAAACTTGGACAAATAAATATTTAAAAACACTTTATAAAGCCAGTGAAATTGTAGCTTGCGCCAATTACAATGCTAAATTAATGAGCCAAAAGCTGAATAGAAATGTAATTAGTATTCCTTGTTTTTCAAGAGAAATTTTTATTCAAAGTAAAAATATAAATCCAAGTAAAATTAAAATTGCATATTTTGGAAGATTGATAAAAGAAAAAGGCATAGAAGCAATTTGTAAATTATCAACTTTAGAAACATTTAAGCATGTTGAGTTTATTATTTGGGGAGAAGGAAGCTTATATCCTGTTTCTTATTTTAATTTATTTCCAAATGTTAATTACATGGGTTCATTTAAAAATAAAGAAGAACTCAAAAATATTTTAAATAATATTGATGCTTTCATGTTGTATTCCACCCACCCCGAAGGATTGCCTATAAGTTTATTAGAAGTTATGGGTGCAGGTATTCCTTGGATTGCTACAAATATTGGAGGAATTGGAGAGTTAAGCGTTGATAGTAAATTAAACTATTTATTACCTCAAAAAACTAATTTTGATGAATTGGTTCAACATCTATTAAAATTTACAGATCATTTAGTTAATGAACCTAGTGTTTCATTAAATCAAATAGCTACTTATAAAAATAAATATGCTTCGGAAGTAGTGAAAAATAATTGGACTTTGGTTTTAAAATTGAATAATTAAAATGATAATTTTATCTCATCCTACTGCCAATCAATTTGTCCGTTATACCGCTTTAGGTTTCGTAAATGCACAAATACTTCAAGCGTTTTATACTAGCTTGGCCAGCTTCGAAAACGATTTATTATACAAATTAGGAGGAATAAAGCAGTTTGCCGAATTCAGAAAACGTGTTTTTGATAACAACTTAAAACCATTTACAAACACCAATCCTTACCATGAATTAATGCGCCAAGCAGCTATGAAATTTGGTTGGAATGATTTTATTAAACATGAGTTTGGAAAGTTTTGTGTAGATGCTGTTTATTCCAATCATGATAATTGGGTTAGTAAAAAAATAGCACATCAAAAACAAAATGGAGCCAAAGCAATTTATGCATACGAAGATGCAGCCTTAAAATCGTTTAAAAGGGCAAAACAATTAGGATTAACCAATTTCTATGATTTATCAATTGGTTATTGGCGAATGGGTGCTGAGCTATTAGAAGCCGAAAAAGAAAGAAGACCCGATTATGCTGTTACTTTAACAGGTTTATTAAATTCCGCAGAAAAATTAGCAAGAAAAGATGAAGAAATTGAACTTGCCAATCATATAATTGTGGCAAGTTCATTTACCAAAAACTCTTTAAGTTATTATCCACAATCGCTTGAAAATATAAAAGTAATTCCTTACGGATTTCCGCTAGTAAATAATGCTTTTGTTAAAACAGAAAAGCAAAAGCAACAACCGTTAAAAGTATTGTTTGTTGGTGGTTTAACCCAACGAAAAGGGATAGCCGAGGTATTTGATTCGGTAGCGAAATTTGGTTCTCAAATTCAATTAACTGTAATTGGTAAAAAAACCAATATGGATTGTAAAATATTGAACGAAAATTTAGCTAAACATACTTGGATACCAACATTACCACATAAGGAAATATTAAAGCAAATGCAAGCTCATGATGTTTTGCTTTTTCCTTCTTTTTTTGAAGGATTTGGAATGGTAATAAGTGAAGCAATGTCGCAAGGATTACCAGTAATAACTACCGCCAATACTGCAGGAAAAGATTTTATTATTAATGGTGAAAATGGTTGGTTAGTAACTCCAGGAAATACATTGGCGATTGAAGAAATTTTAGAAATTTTAATTCGAAATCCTGAACAATTATTAGGCATAAGCCAGCAGGCTAAACTTACCGCAATGCATCGTCCTTGGAGTGTATATGCAAACGAAATTGCTAGTTTTGTTAAAGACAAAATATGTTAAAAAACAGAAGTTTTGGTTTAGATTTATTAAGGGCAATTGCAATCAGCTTAGTGCTATTGGCACATTTTGTAAAGGCTTTTGATAAATTAGGCTTTTGGGGTGTTGAATTATTTTTTGCTTTAAGCGGTTTTTTAATTGGTAAAATACTTTGGAATAGTTTTAACCAAAATCAATACTATAGTTTTCCTTTAATTATTAATTTTTGGCAAAGGCGATGGTGGCGAACCATTCCTAATTATTGGCTCTTTTTATTAGTAATAATTGGTTATCAATTGGTTAGAAGCAATCAATTAACTAATTGGGATATAATTTTAAAAAGTATATTTTTCTTACAAAATTTTTCAAATAGAGAGGTTGTTTTTTTTAGCGTATCATGGAGTTTGTGTGTTGAAGAATGGTTTTATTTAACATTTCCTTTGGTGCTGTTTTTATTAGCTAAATTAAAATTAAATAAGCAAGTTACTTTTACCATTTGTATTGTTATTTTTACCATTTGTTCCATTTTATTGCGCTCCTATTTTATTCAAAAAGGAGTTGGGCATTCTTTGCGTGGAATTACACTTGCTAGGCTCGATGCCATTGTGTTTGGAGTATTTACAGCCAATGCTTTACAATTAATAAATCTCAACATTAAATTAAAGTTTTACATGCTTTGGAGTGGAATTATATTATTGTGTTTTTGTATATTTAAAATTCATTTTTCAGGTATATCTTACGAGGAAATAAGAAGCCAACAATTGTATTTAATCTTAGCACCTTTATCGTTTGCGCTAATCATTCCAAGTATTGAAAAATTAAACTTTTCGGCTAATCAATTTAAATGGATTGAACTAAGTATTCAAAAAATGAGCTTATGGTCATACTCTATTTATTTAAGCCATATTCCCATTTTATTTACCGTTTATTATTTAACAGAAAGCTTTAGAACTACTAATTTGGGTAACATTTTTTCTAAAATAATTGGCTTGTTTTTAACCTTATTTATTTCAGCTATTATTTACCAATATTTTGAAAAACCTTTAACCAATAAAAGACCGAAGGAGATTGGATAAAATTTAATGAATCAAACAATACAAATTAATCTCCAAATTAAACTTATTCAAGAGTTACGGTTGGTTCACGCATTGGCTGAAGCTGATTATAGTATTGCAATTCCAGCTACTGAAATTCATAAATTTGAACTATTAAATAAAAAGTTTGGAGTAAATTTTAATAAAAATGCAACCAATAATATTGATTTAACCGATGCTATACAAATTGGCCATGTAGCACCCAATACGTATTTTGGAAATATCCTTAGAAGCCTCATTTTTCCTCATGCTTTAACCAATTTCTGTTATACACTTTGGCAGGAAAATAGAAAAAACAAATTTTCATTTCAAGGCTTAATTACTCCCAAACGAAAAAACTTAATTGAAAATTGGATTAGCCAAAACATTACGACTAAAAAAGTATGTTTACCTACTAAAAATAATTTTTTTATAAAAGTAAGAAATAAGTTATTGAGAAACTTTGGAATTAATAATGCCATTAAAACAAATATTGGAGATTTGGTTGTTTGGTCGTCAGAAAAAGGAAGGTATTATCCATTTAAAGCCTTTGATGAAGAATATTTTAAAGAATTAGCTAACTCTCATTTTGTGCTTTGTCCTAGTGGCGATTGTGTGTGGTCGTACCGTTTTTTTGAAGCTGTTTTATGCGGTGCAATTCCAATTGTAGAGCAACATTGCGAAGCTTATAATGGGTTTAAATATTTTACTTTTAATACAGTGAAAAATAACTTAATTTGGGATAAACAAGTAGCTGAATTTAATTATAAATTATGTTTAGAAAAAATAACCATTCCAAAAGATATTTTGAATTTAGAAATTGAAAGGTTGATTAAGGATTATAATAATAATATAATTTAATATTGGAGGGTACTTTACTAAAATCAACTGAAATAAATAAAACAATAATTTCAAATTTTAAAAATGGAATTTGGATTTATTTTTTTCTACTTATTTTTGAAGGTGCTTTGCGCAAATGGTTGCTTCCTCAACTAGCAAATCCATTGCTTTTAATTAGAGATCCTTTAGTGATTTACTTGTTCTTATCTGCAAGTTTTAATAGAATTATTTTTTTTAACAGTTATCTTTTTTATGCTTTTTTAATTGTTGCTATAAGTTTTATTGCAACACTGTTTTTAGGACATGGAAATATTTTTGTTGCAATTTATGGGGCTAGAATTTTTTTACTACATTTTCCAATGATATTTTTAATAGGAAAAATATTTGATAAAGAAGATGTAATTAAAATGGGAAGAGTTATTTTATATATTTCTATTCCAATGGGAATATTAATTGCAGTTCAATTTTTTAGTCCACAAAGTGCTTGGGTAAACAAAGGAATAGGCGATTCAATTGGTGGTGGATTTAGCGGTGCAATGGGTTATTTAAGGCCGCCAGGTACATTTTCATTTACTAGTGGAACAACTTCTTTTTTTAGTTTAGTAGCTGTATTTGTTTTTTATTTTTGGATTGATACCTCCAAAATAAATAGAATTATTTTATTGTTTGCAACAATTGCGCTTATTGCTTCAATCCCTTTTTCAATTAGTAGAAGTTTATTTTTTCAAATAATTATAAGTTTTGCTTTTACTATTATTGGTATTAATTTTTTTAAAGAGAACAGTAATAAAGGAATCATTATAGTAATTGGGTTTTCTGCTATAGCTTTGTTATTAAGTTTATTCGATATATTTTCAATTGGATTAGAAGCTTTTTCTACTAGACTTGAAAGAGCTAATACAGCTGAAGGTGGAATAGAATCGGTTTTTTTAGATAGATATTTAGGTGGAATGATAAACGCTTTAAATTCTTCAGCTAATCAACCTTTTTTAGGCTACGGACTTGGATATGGTACAAATGTAGGCAGCAATATTTTAACCAATAAAAGATCTTTTTTAATATCGGAAGGCGAGTGGGGTAGAGTTATTGGTGAGTTAGGACCAATTTTGGGAATTGGAATAATTTTGATAAGGGTTTTAATGACAATTAAGTTGGCTTCTTGGTCGTGGAATTACTTAAAAAGGAAAGATATTTTACCATGGATTATTTTTTCGTTTACCTTATTTGTATTGCCGCAAGGTGGTTGGTCTCAACCTACATCTTTAGGTTTTTGTGTATTAATTAGTGGTTTATTAATTGCTTCTTTCAAAACTAGCGAATCAAATTAAAATTGATATTTTGAAAATAATTTTAGTAGGCAATTACTCTAAAGATAACCAAGAAAGTATGAAACGTTTTTTAAATGTTTTAGAATTGGGTTTAAGTAAAAACAATATTGAGTATATAACTTGGAAACCAATAATACTATTTGGTTTTTTGTTTAATAGAACAAATGTAGGTTTTGGTAAATGGCTTGCTTATTTCGATAAATATATTTTTACATATATTGTTTTTTATATAAAAGTTATTGTTAATGAATTTAAATTTAATAAAACTATTTATCATATCTGCGATCATTCCAATGCAGTTTATATAAATATATTTCCTTTTAAAAAAACAGTAATAACTTGTCATGATGTGTTAGCAATTAGAGGTGCTTTGGGCTTTAGAGATGCTTACTGTAACTCAAGTGGATTTGGTAAAATGTTGCAGCATTTAATTTTAAAAAATTTATCAAAAAATATTCATATTGCTTTTGTTTCAAAAAATACTTTAAACCAATTTAAAGAAATTGGAAAAAAACTTTTCATTCAAAATTATAAGGTAATTCACAATGGATTGAATGCCGATTTTAAAAAACTAAATTTAACTGAAATTGAAAACTTAAAAGTTAAATATCCTAATTTCCCAACTGGTAAATTTATTTTACATGTAGGATCAAATTTAGAAAGAAAAAACAGAAAATTGTTAGTGAACATGCTGTTTCAATTAAATAATAATTATAAAGGAAATATTTGTTTTGCTGGTGAAAAACCCAATGAAGAAGTTATTAATTTAGCTACTCAATTAAATATTAAAAACAGAATATATTTTATTGAAAAACCCAATCATGAATTTTTAAATTTACTTTATAATACTTGTGATGCATTTATTTTTCCATCATTTACCGAAGGATTTGGATGGCCTATTATTGAAGCACAAACTTGCGGAGCGCCTGTTATTTGCTCAAATATTGAACCATTACCAGAAATAGGAGGGAAAGGTGTTTTGTTAGCTAATCCTAATATTGCAGATGAGTTTGCAACTCAATTTTTGCAACTAAAAGATAATGCTTTTAAAACTGAACAAATTGAATTGGGTTTTGAAAATGCTTCTTTTTATAGCACTAACCAAATGGTAAATAATTATATTGAATTATACAATAAAATGTTAAAATGAAAAATTTTATAAAAGCAATTTTAGTATTATTTCCTTGGTTTTTAAAAAGACCATTGCTGCAACTATTTTTTGGTTATAAGCTTCATTCATCAGCAAAAATTGGTTTTTCATGGATTTATCCTGATGTATTAATTATGGATGAAGACGCTAAAATTGGACATTTTAATGTAGCCATTCATTTAAATAAAATTCATTTAGAAAAAGGCGCTAAAATTGGTAGAGGAAATTGGATTACAGGTTTTTCACTAAAAGGAAATTCAAAACATTTTGCCCACCAAACCAATAGAAAACCTGAGTTAATTTTAGGCGAACAATCTGCCATAACAAAAAACCATCATTTTGATTGTACCCATCAAATTTCAATTGGAAAATTTACAACTATTGCTGGGTATCGGTCGCAGTTTTTAACCCATTCAATAAATATAGAAATGAATAGGCAAGATAGTTTGCCTATAACAATTGGAAATTATTGTTTTGTAGGAACCAATGTAGTAGTTGTTGGTGGTTCAGAGTTACCTTCCTTTTCGGTTTTAGGGGCTAAATCGTTGCTGAATAAAGTACACGAAAAAGAATATTTTTTGTATGGAGGAGTTGCTGCAATGCCAATTAAGGAAATAAATAAAACTGCCAAATATTTTTTAAGAACAGAAGGATTTGTTAATTAATTGAAAACAGTTAAACTTCTTCGTGTTATTGCCAGCATGGACCCTAAAACAGGTGGGCCGCCAAATGGCATTAATTACATAACCCCTTTTTTAAATGAATTGAATGTTGAAACTACCATTGTTTGTTTAGATAAAACTAACGAACTGTTTATTAAAAATAGTACTATTAAAACTGTTGCTTTATCTCAAAACAAAACGGCTTGGCAGTATAATTCGCAACTGTATAATTGGTTAATTAATAACTTAATTAATTACGATGTGGTAATTGTTCATGGGTTATGGATTTACAACAATTATGCCGTTGCCAAAGCAGTTAACGTGTTAAAAAAACAGATTGTAGGTTTTAAAACTAAGTTTTATATTTTTCCTCATGGCATGCTCGATTCCTATTTTCAAAATAATAAAAAACGATTATTAAAATCTATTCGAAATTATTTTTATTGGCATTTAATTGAAAATAAAAATATAAAATCGGCTAATGGAATAATTTATACTTCGCAAGGCGAAATGGAAATTGCTTTAAAAACATTTACCAATTTTAAACCAAAGCAAAATATAAATTTGGGTTATGGGGTGGCTGTTCCTAAAAATGTTAGTAATCAAAATGGTATTGATGATTACTTTTTGTTTTTAGGTAGATACGACCAAAAAAAAGGAATTGACACACTAATAAATGCATATAAAAAAATATTGCAAACCAATTTAACATTAATACCTAAGCTAATAATTGCTGGTCCTGGAAAAAATGATGAATATGGAAAATGTATACAAAAACTAGTTAATGAAAGTGAGGAATTAAAAAATCATATTGAATTAAAAGATATGGTTTTGGGAGATGAAAAATGGAATTTAATTGCCAACGCAAAAGCAATGATTATGTGGAGCCATCAGGAAAATTTTGGTATTTCAGTTGCTGAATCTTTGGGTATGGGTGTGCCAGTTCTATTATCAAAACAAGTAAATATTTGGAACGACATTGTTTTAAATAATGCTGGCATGGCGAATGATGACTCTGAAGAAAATTTAGTTAAAACAATTATAAAGTTTTGCAATTTAACAGAACTTGCATACCAAGAAATGTGTTTAAATGCAAAAAACACTTATACTAGTTTGTATCATCCAATACAATATGCTAAAAGGCTTAAAATTCTTTTTGAAGAATAATAATATAGTTTTTACTTTATGAAAATAGTTTTATTATTAACAGCTTGTATTGAACCAACTCAGTTTAAAAATAAAGTTCAGCGCAATATTGCTTCTGTAAGATTAAAAGATTATAAAGAAGCATTGAAACGATGGCTTCATCATAAAGATGATAAAATTTCAACAGTTATTTTTGCTGAAAACTCAGGATATGATTTAACTGAAATAGAACACATTTTTTTAACTGAAAATATTTTTCATCGAAATTATAAAATTTTTCAAAGTATAGCCAGCGAAGTGCCAAGTGGTTTGCATTATGGCTATAGCGAGTTAGAACTTTTTGATAAAGTAATTAACGAAGTAGCAATAATAAGTAAAGAAGATTTTTTAATAAAAGCAACAGGGAGGATATATTTTCCTAAAATTTCAAAACTAATTTCCAAAACCATTCCACAATATAATTTTGTAGCCGATAGCAGAATTTATAGTTTTTTAAATTGGAATAAAAACTATGTTCTAAGTGATTTATTTATTACGAAAGTAGATTGGTATAAAAATAATTTATTAGACAAAAGAAATATAATGATAGAACTAAATGCAAGCCATTTTGAATTGCTTTTATATAAATTGTTGTATAAAAATAATGAGCTAAAAAATATTTTACTACGTTTTCCCTTTAATGTAAATCCAGTTGGTTTAGGAGCACATTGGAATGTGAATTATCAATCCATTCAAAAAAAGATAAGTTACAATTTTAGGGCAATTTTTCGTATCCTTTTTCCTAAAATTTGGATTTAATGACAACAATAAATATAAATACCCGAACAGGTGCTTCATTTAGTTTAACTAATAGAATATTGAGATTAATATGGGGAATTGTTTATCAATTATTTTTCAGGTTTTCGCCAAAGCCTTTTCATGCTTGGCGAATGTTTATTCTAAAACTATTTGGTGCTAAAATTGGCAAAGGGGTTCATGTTTATGGTGGAGTTAAAATATGGGCTCCTTGGAATTTAGAACTAGGCGATTATTGTGGCATTGCTGATGGTGTTAAGCTTTATTCACAAGGTAAAATTTCAATTGGAAAAAATACTGTTATATCGCAAGGAAGTCACATTTGTACTGGTACACATGATTACAACGACAAAGGATTTAAGCTAATTACAAAACCTATAATTATTGGAAATGATGTATGGATTGCAGCTGAAGTGTTTGTTCATCCAGGTATAAATATTGAGGATGGTTGTGTAATAAGTGCTCGTTCGGTGGTAATTAACAATATGCCTGCTTGGAACATATGTTCAGGTTTTCCTTGTAAACCTATAAAATTAAGAATTAAAATTAATTAAAATATTTATTGTATTTAGATTTAACAATTGCAATTCCAGTAAAAAATGAAGCTAAAAACATAGCTGATTGTATTAAAAGTATTGGAAAAAATTTTGCATTAAACATTGATGTAATTGATTCGGGCAGTAGCGATGGAACTGTGGAAATAGCCAGAGAATTAGGAGCAAATATTATTCAATTTACTTGGGATGGTAAATATCCTAAAAAACGAAATTGGTATTTGTTAAATCATAAACCAAAAACAAAGTGGGTTTTGTTTTTAGATGCAGATGAACATTTAACAATACCATTTAAAGAAGATCTTTGTAACTATATTCAAAAATTTGATTATGCAGGTTATTGGCTCAATTATTCCATTTATATGAATAACTATAAGTTAAAAGCGGGTTATCCATTGAAAAAATTAGCATTATTCCAAACTGAAAAAGGTTTGTATGAAAAAATTGAAGAAAATAATTGGAGTAAATTGGATATGGAAATTCATGAACATGCAATTATAAATGGCTCAGTAGGGTTTATTAAAAGTAAAATTGACCATAAAGTAAACTTTGAAAATATAAATTGGAAACAAAAACACATGGAATATGCAAAGTGGGAAGCCAAAAGATATTTAAGTTTAATAAGTAATAAAAGAGTAGCTAATAATTTTACATTTTTTCAAAAAATAAAATATTTTATAGTCAATACTCCATTTGCAGGAATCAGTTTTTTTATAGGCTCTTACTTATTTATGTTAGGGTTTATTGATGGAATTAAAGGTTTTAAATATGCGTTATTAAAAGCATTTTATTTCCAAAAAGTTTATACTGAAATAAAAAAAGTAGGTAAATAGTTTTGAATAAAAATATAAAACACTTTTTAATTTATGGAATTAATTTTTCGCCTGAATTAACAGGAATTGGACGTTATAGTGGGGAAATGGTTGAATGGTTAGTAAGTAAAAATATAAAATGCACTGTAGTAACTTCATTTCCATATTATCCAAATTGGCAAATACAAAAACCATATAATGGTTGGTTTTATAAAAAAGAAAAAATAAATAATGGACTACTAACTATTTACCGTTGTCCTATGTATGTTCCTAAAAATGTAAATGGAACAAAAAGAATAATCCATGAAGCAAGCTTTTTTATTTCATCTTTATTCGTCATTATTTATTTATTATTCAAACCCAAAATAGCAAGTATTTTTTGCGTAGCCCCACCATTTCATTTAGGTTTAGTAGCAATTTTTTATAAATTTTTTAAAGGAGGAAAGATTTATTATCATATTCAAGATTTGCAAATTGAAGCAGCAAAAAATTTAAATATGGTTAAACAAAAATATTTATTGAATTTATTTGAAGTATTAGAAAAATTTATATTAAAATATGTTGATGAAATAAGTTCGATAAGTTTTGATATGGTTAATAAAATTGAATTAAAAGTAAAAAAGAATGTTGTTTTGTTTCCAAATTGGGTTGATTGTAATTTTTATTATCCTATTCAAAATTCTAATATAAATAGGTATAAATGGGGTTTTAATGAAAACCAAAAAATAATATTGTATTCAGGCAGTATAGGCGAAAAACAAGGACTTGAAAAAATGTTGTTGTTAGCAAATCATTTCAAATTACATGATGAAATTTTGTTTTTAATTGCAGGTAACGGACCTTATTTAGAAAAACTAAAACAAGAGGCAAAATCTAAAAATCTATTAAATTTAAAATTCCTTCCACTTCAACCTAATAATATTTTTAACGAATTTTTAAATATGGTAGATATCCATATAATATTTCAAAAAAAAAATACAGGTCAATTAGTAATGCCAAGTAAATTAACAACAATATTGGCGGTTGGAGGTTTAACATTAATTAATGCAGATAAAGATTCGAGTTTACACAAATTAATAACTGAAAAAGAAATTGGATTTTCAGTTAATTCTGAAAACATAAATGATTTAATTATTAAATTAGAGAATATTTTTACTTTGAACAATAGCACAGTAAAAGCGAATGCTAGAAAATATGCTGAAAAGGAATTAGATAAAGTAAATTTACTTTCTAACTTTTTTATTAATAAATAAAGATAATTTAATATTAAAGTAATCATTTGTGAACAAAAAATATTTTTATTCGAATGTTTTGAAAAATATAAAAATAAAATCTGCTGTTGCATTAGTATTTGCATTTAGTTCAATTTTTTCATGTAAAATAATTGCACAATCAAATAATGCTTACGAAAAAAAACCTTGGCTTATATCGTTTGGTGTCAACTCAATTTTTGAAGACAGAGATCAATTTGTAAGGTACGTTAATAATGAAACTATTTTATGGAATATTAGTCCAATTACATTTGGAGTTGAAAAACGTGTTAACTACTTCATAGGATTAAGTGGGATTATAGGTTCAAATCAATATCCAGAAAATCAAAGAATAAATGGATCAAGTATTGAAAAAGTAAAAGATATTATTTTTATTGATCTTAATACTAAATTCAATTTAGTTCCTTTACTTGAATACAAAACTTTTTTCGATCCATATTTTGTTGCTGGTGTCGGATATTTGAACAGAAGTGTAAATAATGAAATAGCTATAAATTTAGGATTTGGCTTTAACTATTGGTTAAATAAAAATTATGCTTTTAATGTAGGTGGTTCTTATAAGTTTAACAGAGGAATTGAATTAGAAGTTAAAGAAGGCGATTTCCTTCAATTAAATTTAATGTTAATTCAAGTAATAAATTAAGTTGTTGTTTTTTAATTAACAAAAGCATAACAATAATTTCGAATCAACAAAACTATTTGCTAACATTACTAAGTTACTATTGCAGATTATATTAATTAATTGAGTAATGGGAAAAATATTTCATAAAAATTCTGTTTATATTTTTTTATTGCGAATTTTCATTCTTATATCAGATTTAATTGGATTGAATCTGATAATTTGGTTTTTTCAAGTTTTACTTGGATATAAATTTATTGTAAACTATAATTATCAAGAATTAAATTGGTTAATTTTTTCATTCAATTTTAGTTGGATTTTTCTATCTTACTTCTTCAAAACATACATTAAAAGTTTTCAAATTATTTACAATTTAAAGTCTACTTTTAATTTATTTATTGTTCATTCATTTATAAATGTTTTAATAATTAATTTCTTTTTCTATAGTTTAATTGAATTTAAAATAATTATATTTTATGCTGTTTCAGTTGTTTTGTTTTTACCACTATCTCGTTATTTTATAAGTTTTTATTTAAATAAATTAGATAAAACTTTACATTTAAGAAAAAGAGTTTCAATACTTGGTAATGGACCTCTTTACCCTAAATTATTTGAATATTTAAATTCAGAAGAATCTGGATTTAAATTAGTACCAATTTTACCTAAAATTAGCGCTGAAAAAGTTAATTTAGAAATTTTTATTAATGCAATTAATTTAGCTAAAAAGCACGATATAACTGAAATTTATTCAACAATTATGCCTATTGATGATAATATGCACATCAGGGTGGTTCACTTAGCCGAAAACGAATTCATTAGGTTTAAATTCGTTCCCGATTTTAATGTAGTTCTTAAAAATCATTTTAAAGTAAGAGTAAAATCGCAAGTACTTGAAGTAAATTATACAAGAGAACCATTAGAAGAATTAGACAATAGAATAAGAAAAAGATTTTTTGATTTGCTTGTCAGTTCATTGGTTATTATACTTATTTTAAGTTGGTTATACCCAATTATCGCATTGTTAATAAAGTTAGATTCTAAAGGTTCGGTTTTATTTAAACAATTAAGAAGTGGAAGAAAAAATAAACCATTTGTTTGTTTAAAATTTAGAACAATGATTCCAAACGATGAACAGGATTCGAAACAAGCCACTAAAAACGATTATAGATTTACAAAATTTGGTACATTTTTAAGAAAAACTAATCTTGATGAATTACCACAATTCATTAATGTTTTTTTAGGTCAAATGAGTGTTATTGGTCCAAGGCCTCATATGTTAAATCATACAAAACAATATGGTGAATTAGTTGACTCGTACATGCAACGTCATTTTATAAAACCAGGAATTAGTGGTTGGGCTCAAATTAATGGTTTAAGAGGTAATTTAGATCAAAAAATGATGGAACTAAGGGTAAAATACGATTTGCATTATATTAAAAATTGGTCAGTTTGGGGCGATATAGATATAATGTATAAAACTTTTATAATTACTTTGGTTGGAGATGATAACGCGTATTAAAAAAAATTATTTGTTAACTATGAATTTAAAAGGCATACTATTATTTATTTTTACATTTTTATGGTTTTACTCTTTTTCTCAAACAGGTAAAATAGCAGGAAGAGTTATTTCTTCTAAAGGAGAAGGCTTAATAAGTGCTGTAGTTACTATTAGTTTAGGCGAATTTACCAAACCTATACAAACTGATTACAATGGCGATTTTAAATTCAATGATTTAAAGCCAGGTAAATATAAAGTAATGGCCAAATATGTTGGTTTTGATAATACTGTACTTGAAAATATTGAAGTTATTGCGGGTCAAACAACTCCATTAAATATTGTACTTTTTGAAAAACAAAAAACATTAAAAGACATAACAATTAAAGGTAAAGTTAAAAGAGACAATGTAAGTGCATTGCTAATAATGCAAAAAAATGCTGCTTCCGTTGGTGATGCAATTTCAGCAGAGGCAATAAAAAGAAGTCCAGATAAAAGTACTAGTGATGTTTTAAAAAGAGTAAGTGGTGCTAGTATTCAAGACAATAAGTTTGCAATTATTAGAGGATTGAATGAAAGATACAATGCTGCTTATTTAAACGGTTCACCACTCCCAAGTTCTGAATCTGATAGAAAAGCATTTGCGTTTGACATATTTCCTTCAAATATGTTAGATAATTTAATAATAACAAAAACCGCAACACCCGACCAAACAGGTGAATTTGCCGGTGGAATTATTTTAATAAATACCAAAAATATTCCTGATGAAAATTTTCAATCATTTAGTATTGGACTTGGATATAATAATTTAACCACTTTTAAAGAAAAACTTACTTACAAAGGTGGAGCGCTAGATTTTTTAGGATTAGATGACGGAACCAGAAGTGTTCCAAAAGATTTACCTGCATTAAAAAATTGGCCTGTTGACAGAGAAGGTAAAGCACAAGCAGCTAAACTGATGCCAAATGATTGGGGTAGTATAAATAGTACTTTTGGAACAAATGTTTCATTACAATATACCATTGGTAAGTCGTTTAAAATAAAAACAAAAGATGCTATTGGTTTGCTTTTTTCATTAACTTATTCAAGTTCACCTAATAAATACGACCAGTATTTTTATGCATATGACCAAAATGACGACAACAAAATTCAAACTAACTTAAAAGATCAAAATTTTAATGAAAGAGTTTTGGCAGGTGCTTTATTAAATTTATCGTGGAAAATAAATGCCAATAATAGTGTTAGTTTTAAAAACATTTATAGTATCAATTCGGAAGATAGAGTAATAAGAAGGGTTGGTGCTTTTAACTTAAATCAAATTGATCCTTTAAGAACAGAATCAAATTTATTTTGGTTTACTTCAAATGAAATTATAACTAATCAATTAAATTCTGAACATTTTATACCTAAAACCAAAACAAAAGTTAATTTATTAGTTTCAAATGGAAATGTTGCGAGGCTAACACCTGGAATGAGGAGGTTATTATATACTGCAGGAACAGGTGAAAAGTTTCAGGCAAATATTGTTTCAAATGCTGATTTTGCTTCTTCTACCGGAGGAACATACTTATATACTACAATTAATGAAAACATTAAAAGTGCGCAAATAGATTTTAGTGAAAGCTTTGATTTTAATAAAAACTTTAAGAACAATTTAAAAGTAGGATTGAATTTCCAAACGAGGAATAGAGATTTTTTTGCACGAAAACTTAACTTGGCTAAATACCAACAAACTGGTGGAGGTGGAGTTCAATTTGAAGATTCTTTACTATATTTAAATGATAAAGAAATATTTTTACCTCAAAACATTGGAATATTGGCAAATGGTAAAGGTGGTTTTTTACTTGAACAAATTATAAATCCATACGATGCTTACGATGCAAGTACAAATATTTTCTCAAGGTATTTTATGGTTGATACCAAAATAGGTGCTAGGTTTAGAGCCATTTGGGGAAGCAGATTAGAAACATTCTACCTAAAACTAAATTCTACAAGAGACGATAGAACTCCAATTAATTTAAATACAATTAAATACGATTTTTTGCCTTCTTTAAATTTAGTATACTCCCTAAATGAAAAACAAAACTTAAGAGGTTCCTATTCTGAAACATTAAATAGGCCAGAATTTAGAGAATTGGCTCCATTTGTGTTTTACGATTTTACAAACAGATATACTTATTCGGGTAATGATACTATAACTAGATGTAAAATATACAATTACGACTTTAGATATGAATATTTTCCAGGAAAAAATCAATTACTTTCTGGTAGTTTATTTTTTAAACAATTTATTGACCCAATTGAACAACGTTCCAATCCAAATAATGCAAGAGAAGTAACTTACGTTAATGCAAGTTCAGCTCAAAATTATGGATTTGAATTTGAATTTAGAACTTTGTTGTCCTCTTTGTTTAATACAGATTCTGTTGCTTTTTTAGAAAATACTACTATTTTTTCAAATTATGCATATATTATTTCAAATGTTGTTGTCAATAGTGAAAATAAAACAATTGACCAAGATAGAAGATTGCAAGGTCAGTCGCCTTATGTTTTAAATGCAGGTATTCAATATGTAGATCCAAAAAGTGGTTATTCTGCAACGGTTTCATTAAATAGTGTTGGCGATAGAATTTCGATTGTTGGAAATGTAAACGAACCAAGTTTGTGGGAACAAGGAAGAACGGTTGTTGATTTACAAATATCAAAAACTTTTTTAAAGAAAAAATTAGAAATAAGGTTAAACGCTAAAGATATTTTAGTGCAAGATTTACTTTTTTATAACGACTTAAACAATAATGGTCAATACGATAAAGATTCAGATTTGAAAATTATTTCTCGAAATTTTGGGAATGAATTTTCGTTTTCTGCAGCTTATAAGTTCTAACTAAAAATTATTTAGTTAACATTAAGTTAAATTTAGAATAATACTAAAGAAATTTTATCTTTACATTGATTCGTTTTATTTGTTGCTCACATTTCAAACAAAACAAACAAACAAATGAAAAAAATCACAACAACAATTTTCGCTTTGATGATGACTGTAATAGTTATGGGTCAAACAAGAACTTTGCAATCTGTAAACTACAGAGGTGCATTTGAACCTGGTGTTACTGCTTGGACTAATGGATGGACAAATTTTGATCCACAAACTACTGCTTATCCTAATGCGGCTGCACCTTTAACAGTTAAAGTTACAAAATCTATTACTGCTTCTACTACTTGGACTAAAAACAAAACTTATTTTATTGCTGGCCCAATTTATGTAAAAAATGGTGCTACTTTAACTATTCAGCCAGGAACTGTTATCAAAGGTGATACATTATCGGCAAATTCTTGCTTAATTATTTCAAGAGGTGCTAAAATTATGGCACAAGGTACAGTTGCAGAACCAATTGTTTTTACTTCTGGAAAGCAAGTTGGTCAAAGAAATGTTGGTGATTGGGGTGGTGTAATTATTTTAGGAAAAGCTAGAACTAATGCTACTGGTGTTGTAAATATTGAAGGTTTAGCAGCTTCTTCTGATAACGAATTTGGTGGAAGCGATGATGAAGATAACTCAGGTGTATTTTCTTATTGCCGCATAGAATTTGGTGGTTTTATTTTCTCGCCAGATAAAGAAATCAATGGTTTAACAATGGCTGGTGTTGGTCGCAAAACTAAAATTGATCACGTTCAAACTTCATTCATTAATGATGATGCTTTTGAGTGGTTTGGTGGTACAGTTAATTGTACTCATTTAGTTTCATACAGAAACTTAGACGATGACATGGATACCGATTTAGGTTACAGCGGAACAGTTCAGTTTGGTTTAGTAATTCGCGATAAAAATCTTTTTGATGCTAGTACAGGTTCAACATCTGAAGGTTTTGAATCAGATAATGATCCTGTTGGAACAGTTCGTACTTTAACTCCAAGAGTTAATGCAGTATTCTCAAATATTACTTGCGTAGGTCCTTACCGTAACGATTTAACACAAACTATTAGTTCTAAATATGAAAGAGGTTTACGTATCAGAAGAAATTCTAGCTTACGTGTATTCAATTCAGTATTTACTGATTTCAACAAAGGTTTACAGTTTGACGGTAACGATTGTATTTTAAATGCTAAAAATGGTTTATACAATGCTGCTGATTCTCTAAATGCTACTGCAGTAAAATACAATGTATTTGCTAGTATTAAAAACAATGCTTATATGGTTGGTACTTATTCAGGTGCAAGTGGATCATATGCTTCTGCTGTTGCTCTAACTGCTGATTCAATGTTTAATGGTATGAAAAATGCTTACCAAGCTGCTTCAAATGGTTTATTTGTTGATAACATTACTACTTCAAATTATAATATGGATTACCGTCCTGCTACTGGTTCAGCATTAGAATCAGGTGCTAACTTTAGTGATGTATTTATTGCTTCACGTACTAAATTAGGTTTAGGTGATGCAACAATCTCAACTCCAAATAACGGAGATTCAGTAGAAATTGCTAATTTAAGTGATGTACAAACTGCTACTGTTACGGTTGGTGCTTTAGCTAATGCTGATTCATATATTTGGTCAACCAATGCAAAAGCTGGTGTTACTTTTGTATCAGGTCAAGGTACTACTTCAGTTGTGGTTTCATTTGCAACTAATTTAGCTTCTACAATTGCAAAACCTTTATACATTTACGTTCAAGCTACTAACACAGCTTCTAATACTTTTTCTGCAAAAGATTCAATCAGAATTTCTAGAACTAAGCCTTTATTTAGAATTGGTGCTTTAACTTCAAATCCAAATAACAACTTAATTGGTGCTGCTGCTCAAGTAACTTTAACAGCAGGTACTGCTACATCTTCAAATGTTATTACTGTTTCAAGCACAGCAGGTTTACAAGTTGGTATGCACGTTAGAGTAGTACCTGGTACTACTGCAGGTAACGTAGGAACTAGCAATGTAATTACTGCTATTACAAGTGGAACAACTTTCACAGTTAGAAATAACGTAACTACTGCATTAACCACTGGTGGTGTATTAAGAGCATATTTTGTTCCTCAAAATACTTTTGGAACTTCTTCTTCTTCAAACGTATCTAGTGCTGCTACTTATACTTCGGCTGCTGGTGCAACTAACTTATTAACTGTGGTTACTGTTGGATCTACTACAGGTTTAGTTGAAGGCATGTGGTTACGTATAGTTTCAGGAACAGGAACTTTAAAAGCTGGAACTATCGTTTCAAAAATTATTGATGCTACTAGATTTGAAGTTTCTTTAGCTCCTTCAGTTGCTTTAAGCAACAGTGCGGTTATTGCTGGTTATCCATTAATGACAAATATTTGCCCAGTTGCAGTTGCTAATGGTTTCACTTCAGAGTTTGATTACACTGTAGTTTCTACAACTGCTGCTAATAATATCGGTTTCAAATTTGATGTTCCTAAAAATGCTCGTATCTGCCGTATTGGTTCTAATGCCGTTGTTGATTATTTAACTAACCCTATGAAATCTGCAATCACAACTGCAAATTCAATTGGTGTTGTTTTTGATTCAGCTCATGTTTCTGGTGCAATTGGTGTAACGCCATACAACAATGCTGGTTTAGGTACTAAATTTAGTGTAACAGTAGGTAAAGTTAAAGCTGGTGTTTACAAAGTAACTAGTAATGGTGCTGCAGTAGCTAATTCAACAGTAAGATACACTGCAAGTGTAACTAACGGTAGTGCTGTATCATCTTATAAATGGACTATCCCTTCAACAAACGTAACTGCATTGTCAGGTATAGTTGTTGGAAACGTTGTTACAACAACTACTGATACATTATCATTACGTTTTGATAGCACAAGCAACACCGTTAAATTTAAAACTGGTTCATTAAAAGTAGAAATTATTAACAACTGTGGAACTGGAACTGGTAAATCATTTACTTTAAATAATTTTACTACTTTAACTAAAACTCAAGGTGAAATTGAATTACAAGAAGTAATTGAAAATGCAACTGAAGCCAATACTTTCAGCGTATATCCTAATCCTAACAATGGTAACTTCAACATTAACATGACTGCTGCTAATACAGAAGCTGCTGCTCAAGTTATTATTACTAATATATTAGGTCAAGTTGTTCGTGAAATTTCATTAACTAACGATAACGGAACTATTAATTCAGAAATTAACGCTAATCTTTCAACTGGTATCTACTTTGTAAAAGTACAAGTAGGTTCAGAAGTAAATGTTGCTAAAATATCTGTAAACTAATTATAGTTTTTTAATAATTATTATTGAAAACCCTCAACTTATGTTGAGGGTTTTTTTGTTTAACATTCTCATAACATTAAAATAGTAACATTGCCTAAATATTTTTAACAATGAAACAGAGTTTACTTTTTATATTAATATTATCAATTTTAACATCTTGCACCAAAGATTCAAACACTATAATAGTTGAAACGAAACCTTATACTCCAAACCACAATACTTTTATAACCGAAACAAATGAAAATTTGATAAAAACTACCTATAAATATTCAACTATTTGGAGGTTAACTGAAATTCAAACATTTGATAACGAAGTTCCAACTGAAAAAATAAGTATTACATACAACAATAATTTGGTAACCAAAGCAAGTAATAAAAACAATACTTCGTACAAATATTATTTAAATAAAAAAGGGTTGGCCGATAGTTTAAAAATAAATGTAATTGGTTTGTTAAGTATTACAGAATTGTATAAGTACGATATAAATGGATACATAATCAGAAAAGATATCAATGCTTTAATAAATAATGTTCCTTACGAAGAATATACTGATTATACAATAAAGAATGGAAATATAATTAAATCGGTTCAAACCACCGATACAGATGTTTTTACCACCGATTTTGAATATTATGAAGATTCGACCAATGTTTTGGCAGGTACTTTAGAAGCCATTTCTTTTACACCTCAAAGTAAAAATTTACTAAAGAAAGAATCATTTAGCGATGAAACATTTAACGAATATACTTATTTAGTTAATGAAGCTGGTGACTTAGAAATAACAATTGTAAATGAGTTTGGCGATATTAAACAACGAATTGTAACTACTACTAAAATTAAATAATACCTTAAATAATTCATAAATAGTTAACGCTTTAGTAACTTTAGTTTTTTATTTTTGAAAAATTATTCTGTAAATTAATTTAATGAAAACCCTACTTTTTTGTTTGTTTATGCTAGTTTTTGCTTTATTTAGCAAGGCTGGAAATCAATCATCAAAAGAGGATTCAATTAAAATTGAAACAATAAACTTAGGTGTTTCATTAGGAATTGGTACAAATGGTTACAATGGAAATATACAAAGTCAAATTAGCCAAAAATTTGGTATAAGATTAGGTTATTCGAAAGGATACTATGATCCGCAATATTATACAGTATTTAGTGGCAACTCTATTAATGTTGTAGTTAATTTTAATGTAGAATTGTTTAATTTTCAAGTAGATTATTTTCCGTTTAAAAATAAAATATTTAGAATTACAGCAGGAATTTCAAAAAATTTTAATACTTATTTGGTTAATATTACACCACTTACAAGTCAAACATTTGGATACATAAGTTATCCTGCAGAATCGATTGGGAATTTGCAAGCGAAAGTTATTGTTGATGAAATTAATCCTTATTTAGGCTTTGGGTTTGGTAAAACAATTCCTAATACTAAATTTGGAATGGGTGTTGATTTTGGTTTGTACTATCATGGTTCACCAAAGTTTATATTAATTACAAATGGTTCTTTTGAGCCAAGTAATAATTCTAAAAACATATCATTATTAAATAACGCATTTAATGATTTTGTTTTTTTTCCCTTGGCAAATTTTAATATTGTTTACAGAATTACTAATTAATACAAATGAAATTTAAACTGATAATTGTACTTTTTACTTTGTTATTTATAAATGCTTGTAATTTTAATGAAGGAGAAAATGAAAATAATCAAACTAATTCAGATTCTATTGTTGTAAATACTACTATTAAAGCAATATTTAGTACTGAAGACTCATTGTCTGAAAAAAATATTTCTGTATCAATAATTGGAAAAGATGCTGAACATATTTTTGATGTGGAAGGTAAAACTAATTATAAAGTAGAAAATGGTGTATTAAATTTATTTTTAGCTCCAGGAGTAAATCCTACTAACGAAAAACCATTAACTTTTACCATACAAGCCAATATGGAAGGTTATTTACCAATAAAACAAGAAGTTTTTGTATATAATAACACTGAAAAAGTTTCAGTAAACTGCATCTTTAAAAAACCTATTATTTTAAATAAAGAACAAAAAAAGGAAGCTACTTTAATTGAAAAAAATAAAAACAAAACGGATACAAAAGTAAATTCAAATTCACCTCAAGTTTCAACTAAAGCAGAGGTAAAGAAACCAACTATAACTACAGAAGAAAAAAACAAACCAACTCCAACAGAAAAAAAGATTGTTGATGTTAAAACAAAAGTAAATTCACCTCAAGTTTTTCCTAAAGCAGAGGTAAAGAAACCAACCATAACTTCAGAAGAAAAAAACAAATCAACTCCAACAGAAAAAAAGATTGTTGATGTTAAAGCAAAAGTAAATCCAAATTCACCTCAAGTTTCACCCAAAGCAGAGGTAAAGAAACCAACTATCACTACAGAAGAAAAAAACAAACCAACTCCAACAGAAAAAAAGATTGTTGATGTTAAAGCAAAAGTAATTCCAAATTCACCTCAAGTTTCACCCAAAGCAGAGGTAAAGAAACCAACCATAACTTCAGAAGAAAAAAACAAACCAACTCCAACAGAAAAAAAGATTGTTGATGTTAAAGCAAAAGTAAATTCACCTCAAGTTTCACCCAAAGCAGAGGTAAAGAAACCAACTATCACTACAGAAGAAAAAAACAAACCAACTCCAACAGAAAAAAAGATTGTTGACGTTAAAGCAAAAGTAAATTCACCTCAAGTTTCACTTGAAGCTGAGGTAAAAAAACCAACTATAACTAAAGAAGAAAAGAACAAATTAACTTCAGAAGAAAAAAAGATTGTTGATGTTAAAGCAAAAGTAAATTCACCTCAAGTTTCACTTAAAGCAGAGGTAAAGAAACCAACTATCACTACAGAAGAAAAAAACAAACCAACTCCAACAGAAAAAAAGATTGTTGATGTTAAAGCAAAAGTAAATCCTGATTCACCTCAAGTTTCACTTAAAGCAGAGGTAAAGAAACCAACTATAACTTCAGAAGAAAAAAACAAACCAACTCCAACAGAAAAAAAGATTGTTGACGTTAAAGCAAAAGTAAATCCTGATTCACCTCAAGTTTCACTTAAAGCAGAGGTAAAGAAACCAACTATAACTTCAGAAGAAAAAAACAAACCAACTCCAACAGAAAAAAAGATTGTTGACGTTAAAGCAAAAGTAAATCCTGATTCACCTCAAGTTTCACTTAAAGCAGAGGTAAAGAAACCAACCATTACTTCAGAAGAAAAGAACAATCCAACTCCAGAAGAAAAAAAGATTGTTAAAATAGATTCAATTAATTTTGTTGTTGGTTCTAATATTGTTAAACCTAAAGTTGAAGCTCAAAAACCAACAGTTACAGTAATAAAAAAGGAGGAAATTTCTGCTAAAAAAGAGAATATTAAAACTGATACTTTAGGAATAATTGCAAATTCAAATTCTTTATTGCCTAAAGTTGATATTAATAAACAAAAATTAACTGGAAAGCAAAAAAAGGATTCAATTAATGTTACTAAAAAGAAAGATAACATTGATACTTTAACTTTAAATTCAAGAATAGATAGTGATACTTTTAAAATTGAAAAACAAAATGCTAGCTTAATTGCGGCACAAAATAAAGATACCATTCCTTTCAATAAAAAGAATTTAGGAATTTCACTTGGTTTGGGATCTATAGGATATAATTTGAGTTTACACCATCAATTTAACAAAAAATTTGGTGTAAGATTAGGTTATTCGAGAGGATACTATGATCCGCAATATTATACTGTATTTAGCGGGAACTCCATTAATGTTGTATCAGATTTTAATGTAGAAATGTTAAATTTTCATTTAGATTATTTTCCGTTTAAAAATAAGATATTTAGAATTACTACCGGAATTTCAAGAAATTTTAATACTTATTTGCTTAATATAACACCACTTACAAATCAAATGTTTGGTTATATAAGTTATCCTCCAGAATCGATAGGGAATTTGCAAGTAAAAGTTACTGTTGACGAATTTAATCCTTATTTAGGTATTGGGTTTGGTAAAACAATTCCTAATACAAAGCTTGGAATGGGTGTTGATTTTGGTTTGTACTATCATGGTTCGCCAAAGTTTAAGTTAATAACAAAAGGTTCTTTTGAACCAAGTAACAATCAAAAAAATATTTCTTTATTGAATAATGCTTTTAACGATTGGGTATTTTTTCCTATGGCTAATATAATTATTGTTTACAGAATTAACGATTAATACAAATGAAATATAAATTATTACTTATACTTTTTGCTTTTGCAATCACCAATTCTTGTAGGTTTCCGAAAGAAGAAATAGAAAAGTTTGAAATAAATACTGATGCTAGCTTTGTAAATATATTATTTAAAGCTAAGTTTTACACAGAAGACTCGTTGCCTATTAGAAAAATATCAATGAATATAAATGGAAAAGATGCCAAACATATTTTTGATATTGAAGGTAAAACTAATTTTAATGCCGAAGGAGGCGTAATAGATTTTATTTTAGGACCAAATGCTAATCCTACTAATGACAATCCAATAACTTTTACAATTCAAGCAAATATGGAAGGCTATCTTCCTTTAAAACAAGATGTATTTGTATTTAATAGTACCCAAAAAATTACAATTAATTGTACTTTTAAAAAACCTGTAAATATACCTACAAGCTCAAAGTATAGTTCATTATCATTAAATTTTTTAGGTAAAACAAGATTAGACACTGCGTACTTTAATATTTTAAGAAATGATGGTATTAATTTTACAATAAAATATCCTACAAAAGGGTTGTTTTTTCTTAAAAAAAATTCAGTAAAATTTAGGGTTGAAAACAAAGATGAATTTTTAAGTAATTTATTATTAGATACCATAAAATATAGCCCCGACAGTGGTTCTGCAATTTCAACTTTAACTAACAAAGTTTTTAAATATAATATTAAACCTAATGAAGATAAAATAACAGTTAATCCATTAACTTTAGCTTCATCTGCAAAAAATATTACAGCAAAAGTTGGATATCTTAAACCAAATTTAATTGCTGAATATAAATCAAGAAAAATTCCTGATACTACCAATTTAAGCAATGTTAGGGTAAATATTATTACCCAATCTAGTTTTCAAGAATTTGGTTATACTGATGAAAATGGAGTTGTTATTAATAATTATACCTCATTTAGTAATGCAGTTGGGATTCCACAAGTTTTCTTTTATGATGCTTCAACAGGAATTGCGCTAACTCCATATTATGCTGATTGTGATAATGGAGCTATTATAGAAGCCAATTTACCAATTAATAATTATAAAATTTTTATTGATGGAATTGATTACAGCAGCAATTCTGATATGTATTTTAACACTAAAAGAGTTGTAAATATAAAACCCGATTTCTTTGAACCAAGCGGAACTGAATTTAAATTAATTTTTAAAGACAATATGCTAAATGGGAGATTCTTTTTATTTAACAATGCAGTTAACAGTTGCGGTTTTGCAAATGTTGAAGTTAGCTCGCCTAATATTCCTTTAAACAGAGGATTTTACGGTAAATTTAATTTAGTACATCCACAATACGATGTTACATACGATTTAGATTATTCAAAGCAAATAAATTCATACAAAGTGCCAGCTTTTGCTACATCAAATACAAGCATTAAAGTTAGTTTAAATCATCCAACTAATTTATGTAGAAACAATACCACCTTGTTTAATGAAGAAATATTGAATACACCTTTATGTAACTATACCATTGCACCATTAACAGTAAACTTTAACTATAATCCATCTGCTTTTTTAAGTACTATAAACGATTTTAAGGCAGTGACTGCTAATGCTAAAATTGTTTGTCCTTCGGGTAATTTTATTTTCCCACCAACCATTGATTTGTTCTTGTATCAATTAGGTTGCAATAGCGAAACAACCATTCGATTTGAAAATGGAACTTATAACAGTCCTTCGTTAATTGAAGATAAAAAAACATACATTTTAAGATACGACAAACTATCTCAAACTGGTTTACCAACTAAAATTTACGATACTTTATATTTTGACTCTGATGTGCCAGAGAAGATAATTAAAGACGATAAAACAGGCTATTGGGAAGGAACTTTAACTTACAATACTACTAGTGGTTTTGAAATAGATGTTTTATTCGACAATAGAAAATTAAAGTACAATATTCCTAACTGTAAATAAAAATAATAGCATTTTGGATTTTAATATATTGCTTTGTAAATGAAACTAATCAAAGAAATAAAATCATTAGTTTATAAAGCAAAAAAAAATTACAGAAATGTAGTTTTAAAACGAAAAATTAATAATTTTTACTTACTTAATAAGTCGAAAATAACCGATTCAGCACTTTTATCTTCACTTCAATATTATTTGAATAACGAGTTATCGGTATTTCCATATTTGTTTAAAAATGAATATAATAAACTGGAATTTACAGTAACCAATGAAAATGGATTTAACTATATTTTGTTTAATGGATACAAAATGTATTTTAAACAAAACTGGTCTGTTTTAAGCTGCAAAAGTTATATAAAAACATTATTGGTTGAACAAGATGCTAGATCACCTCATTGCTATTGTACAGATAATTTTTATGTAAATAACGATGAAACATTGCTAGATATTGGAGCAGCAGAAGGAAATTTTTCATTGTTATCAATTAATAAAGCCAAAGAAATTTATATGTTTGAATATAACAATGATTGGTATAAAGCATTAGAAAAAACATTTGAACCTTTTACTGAAAAAGTAAAACTTTTTAATAAAAAGGTAGATAGTAAAACAGCTTCTAATTCAATAAAGTTAGATGATTTACCTGAGTTATATACCAAAAAACTTTTTATTAAAATGGATGTAGAAGGAAGCGAAATAGCCATTTTTAAAGGAATGGAAAAACTGCTTGCCACAAATAAAAACATTAGAATAGCTGTTTGCACTTACCATGGATATAATGATGCAGTTGAATTTGAAAACTACTTTAAACAACTTGGTTTTAAAACTGAGTTTTCAAGTGGTTATATGCTTTATTATTTTGCTAAAGATTTAAAACCACCATATTTAAGAAAAGGGGTATTGAGGGTTTGGAGATAAAGAAAATATTCATTTAAAATAATTTCCTGATTGCTCGAAATCCTTAATTATACTGATGTGGAGGATATCGGATTCGAACCGACCACCTCTTGCATGCCATGCAAGCGCTCTAGCCAAATGAGCTAATCCCCCAATTTTTTAGGCTGCAAATATATTTTACAAAGTTATAATTCCAAACTTTAATAAAACTATTGCTAATCCATATATAAATGTTGCTAATATTATACCTCTGCCTGTTTTTAATTTTTCAAATTGTATAAATATATAAAATACTGCTAAGTTAATTACTGCACATAAACTAAGTAGCGGAGAAAGCATTTTTTCTTCTACTGAAATTTTTAAGAATTCGCCTAAAGCCAAACTTTCAAATTTGGTAAAATAAAAAATAATTATTCCTATGGTAGGCGCCAAAAGCCCAACAACAATTCCTATAACTAAGTGATTAAATTTTGTGTTTTCCATTTAAAATTTCCATTTGTTTAAATCCGATATAGATTTGTGAGCAGTTAAATCGAAGTGAACAGGAACTATTGATACATAATTATTTGCCAATGCCCATTCATCTGTATCTTGTCCTTCATCATTGTTTACAAATTTGCCTGTAAGCCAATAATATTTTCTTCCATTTGGATCTAATCTTTCATCAAAATCTTCTTCCCATTTAGCATTTGCTTGCCTGCATATTCTTATCCCGTTTAAAAGTTCTTTATCTATTTTAGGGATATTTACATTTAGTAAAACGCCTTTTGGTAAATTTTCTTTTAAAATATTTTCAGCAACTTTTGTTGCAATTTCGGCTGCTAAAGTAAAATCAGCTTCGTAAGCAAAATCGCACAAGCTAAAACCTGCCGATGGAATGCCTTCAATACAACCTTCCATTGCTGCACTCATAGTGCCACTATACAATACATTTATTGATGAATTGCTTCCATGATTAATACCTGAAACCACTAAATCTGGTTTTCTATGCAATACTTTGTCAACTGCTAGTTTTACGCAATCTGCTGGAGTGCCGCTGCATTGGTAGGAAGCAATATCGCCATACAAATCGGTTTTGGCCAAGCGTAAAGGCTTGCTAATAGTAACTGCATGTCCCATGGCACTTTGAGGTGCATCGGGTGCAACCACTATCACTTCACCTAAATGTTTTACAGCATTTACCAACGCTTTAATTCCTGGTGCGGTTATACCATCATCGTTGGTTACAAGTATCAATGGCTTAGTCGACATTTTTATTCTGTTTATTTATGGCGCAAAGTAAGATTATTGAGTTAATATTATGAGTATTTTTTTATATTAAAATGATTGATTTAATTAATAAAAAAAAAATATATTAAGTAGAATATAACAAATTATAATATCCTTTTTGTTAATTGAGAAATAGATTGGTATTATCGCATTATTAATTAAAACCATGAAAAAAATATTTTTATTTATCGCTTTACTTCTAAACGGATTTTTATTTGCTCAAAATTTAACTATTGAAGATGCTATTTTAAAAGGTAGAACAACTTTAGCTCCTCAACGATTAAGTCAACTTATGTTTAAACCCGATAACAAAACAATAAGTTATATTGGAAAATTAAATGGGAAAGAAGTATTAATTTACATAAATGTACCTGATTTAACTAAAGATACCATTTTAAAAGTGGAAGATTTGTATTTATCTTTTTATAGTATAATGCCAGAAGAAACTAAGTTTGAAAGATTTCCTTTTTTTACTTGGTTCGATAATAATTCAATTATATACACTTACAACAATTCAGTTTATTTATACGATTTTACAAATAAAAAAACTACAATAAAAGTAAGGGCAAGTGGCAATGCCGAAAATATTGATTACGATAAAAACTCAAACAGAATTGCATACACAATAGGCAGTCAATTGTTTGTTAGCGATAACACTTCGATAAATACTTTACTCGATTATGCTAAAAAAGGAAAGAAAGATGGAGTTGTTCAGTCTGATTTAATAACAAACGACAATGGGGCCGATTTTGATAACGGGAAAGGGGTACATAGAAGTGAATTTGGAATAACCAAAGGTACATTTTGGAGCCCCAAAGGAAATAAGTTAGCTTATTATAAGTTAAATGAAACCATGGTAACCAGTTATGGTTTAATGAAATTTGATAGTAAACCCTCTGGAATAGATAATATCAAATATCCTATGGCAGGTGCTAAAAGCCACGAAGCAAAAGTTTTTGTTTACGATTTTATTAAAAAACGCAATGTTGAAATAGAAACAGGTGAGCCTAAAGAACAATATTTAACAAATATAGCATGGAGTATAGATGAAGAGTTTTTATACATAGCAATTGTAAACCGTGGTCAAAACGAAATGAAATTGAATATGTATGATGCACTTTCAGGTAAATTTATCAAAACATTGTTTACCGAAACTAATGCCAAATATGTAGAACCCGAAAAACCAATATTATTTGTTAAAAACAACGATAAACAATTTGTATGGCTAAGCGAAAGAAACGGTTTCAATAACTTTTATTTATATGAAAGAGGAGGAAAACTATTAAAGCAACTAACTAATTTAAAACAACACATTAGCGAATCGGTAGGCTTTGATGCAACTGGAGCTAATTTATTTTTTAATGCTTTTTCTGCAGATGGAATGAATAAATACTTGTATTCGGTAGAAATAAAAAGTGGTAAAATTACTCAACATAATAAGTTAGAAGGCATACATGCTTCGATTGTAAGCGATGATGGTTTTTATATTTTAGATAGTTATAGCAATTTAAATACACCACGCCAAATAATATTAAACGATGTAAAAGGAAGAATTTATGGTTCGTTGGTAAATGCTGTTAACCCCTTGGTAAATTTTGCCACAACAGAAATTACTCTTGGAAAAATTAAATCTCCTGATGGGGTAACCGATTTAAATTACCGATTAATTAAACCTGCAAATTTTGATTCAACTAAAAAATACCCCACAATAGTTTATGTTTATGGAGGGCCACATGCGCAAATGGTTACTAACAGTTGGTTAGGTGCTGCCGATTTATGGATGCTTTCGTTTGCACAACAAGGGTATGTAATTTTTACTTTAGACAATAGAGGATCTTTGAACAGGGGATTAAATTTTGAAAATATTACACATAGACAACTGGGTAAGTTTGAAATGGAAGACCAACTTGCTGGTGTTAAATTTTTAAAACAACAAAACTTTGTAGATTCAAATAAAATGGGTGTTTATGGTTGGAGTTTTGGTGGCTTTATGACCACTAGTTTAATGACCCGAACGCCTGATGTATTTAAAGTTGGGGTTGCAGGCGGACCAGTAATTGATTGGAGTTTGTACGAAATAATGTATACCGAAAGATACATGGATACACCGCAAGAAAACCCTGATGGATACAAAGAAAACAACTTAATTAATTACGCTAAAAACTTAAAAGGCAAACTACTTTTAATTCATGGAACTAACGACAATGTAGTTTTATGGAACCATACTTTAAATTACATTAAACAATGTGTTGATGATGGAATTTTAATTGATTATGCGGTATATCCTACCCACGAACACAATGTTTTAGGCAAAGACCGAGTACATTTATTCAAAAAAATTAATCAATACTTTAACGATTATTTAAAATAAGAAATATATCTAAATTTGGTCCGTTATTCTTTTAATTATTAGTTGACTTATTCTTTTATTTACTTCAGTTTTATTTTCCAAATAAAATGTAAACTCCATTTTGCTAAATAAACCAATGGTTAAACCTAATAATTGGTTTTTAAGAACAAGGTTTTTCTGAAAGTTTTTTTTAATAAATAGTTCTTTATCTTTTTCTTTTACAGGTAATTCGTTTTTATTAATATGGTTTAAAACCAAATCTATTATCACTTCGTTTTGAAACTTTAAAATGGGACGCAAAGTTTGGTTTTGAAAGTTTTCAATATCCAAACTTTGTTTATCTATATCAATAGTAATAGCCGGCCTAAGTAGTAATAGTTGGTTATCTCTCATTTTCTATATAAAAAAAGAGGTTGTCTCAAAAGGACTACCTCTTTGTATTTTGTCAAATTGAGCGTAGTCGAAATGTTTTGAAAACGTAATTATTAAGTTCTCGACTTCGCTCGAACTGACGAGCACTTTAGGGCATTTGAGTCAGGCTCTTTTTAAATTCTTTATTTCTTTTTAGTAGTATATTTTGTTCCCTTTCCAAGGAAAAAGTTAAAAGTATCGCTTCGTAAACCTAGCCTTAAAGTTTCGCAAGGTATTACATCGTTTGGAGCAATATTTCCTAAACTTACATTAGCACCAACTAACTTTATAAAATATGTTTGTTGGGCTTTTTGAGGAGCTTCCCAAATAATTTTTTCAGAAGGTATTTTGGTTAATATTTCTTGAACCAACCCTTCTCTTACTTCGCCACTGCTTCTATAAACTCCAACATTACCTGCTTCTCTTGCTTCAGCTATAACTTTCCATGCCCCAGCTTCTATTTCTGTTTCCATTAGCTGAATCCATTGGTATGGAGGAATAATTTTTTCAATGTCTTTACTTCCTACTTCGCTTAAAACGGTAACGTATTTACTCAATTTCTGAATATAATCTAGCTTTATGTCATGAGGTAACTCTATTGATCCGTCTGATATCTCGGCATGAGTTAATTTAAATTTTTCAATTACTTTTAAATAATCATCAAATTGGTTTCTTACTAAAAAAGCTTCAAATAAGGTACCTCCAAAATATACTATTATATTATTTTTTTGGTAAAGTTTTATCTTTTCATCCAAGTTTGGTGTTACAAAAGCAGTTCCAAAACCTAATTTAATAATATCTATTAAGCCTCCCGAAACTGAAATTAAATCTTCAGCTTCTCTAAAACTCAATCCCTTGTCCATTACCATTGTTAATCCCTTTTCGCGAGGTTTTAAACTGCGTTCAGGGATCATTTTCAACTTAAAGTTATTCATTTATTTTAAACAATTGTGGTGCGATATTAGTATTTTATGTTAGTTTAAAGTTTAATTTTTATAAAAGTCATTAATTTAACTGACGTTAGTGTATATGGCTTTTATTTCATCAGCATATTTAGTTTCAACTACTTTGCGTTTAATTTTCTGCGTAGGAGTCATTTCGCCATCTTCTAAAGTAAATGGTTTTCTTTTTAAAGAGTAGTTCTTTACCCTTTCAAACTTCCCTAAATTAACTTCTAGTTTTTTCAAGTCTTCATCCATCCAATCAATTATTTCTTTGTCTTTAATAAAAACATCTAAGCTATCAAAAAACTCTTCTTTAAGGTTAAAGTTTTCTTTTAACTCTTCTTTGCTAGGAACTATTAAGGCTGTTAAGTATTCTTGTCCATCGCCAATTAAAAATATTTGTTCTATTTTATTCGATTTCATGTAAACATTTTCAATAGGAGTAGGGTATATATTTTTGCCAAATGAATTTACAATTAAATTTTTAATTCTATCAGTTATTTTCAAATATCCTTTTTCAAATTTACCTACATCGCCTGTATGCAACCAACCATCTCTGTCAATTGCTTTTGCAGTTTCTTCGGTTAAATTCCAATAACCTTTAATTACATTTAATCCTCTTACCAAAATTTCACCTTCTTCGCATTCAAAATTTGGATTATACGAATCGTAAGTTTGTAAAGTAATTATTTCTTTGGTTTCTATATTTTGTAATGCTACTTCATTTGCTTGGCCTATTCTTCCTACTGTTCCCCAAATTTGTCGGTGTACCTCGTTTGCACATACAAAAGGCGATGTTTCTGTTAATCCATAACCTTCAATAACTAATATATCCAAATTTGCAAAAAATTCACCCACATGTTTTGGTAAAGCACCACCTCCACTAACCATTACACTCATTTTACCACCTAAACGCTCTTTTATTTTACTGTAAACTAATTTTTCGGCCAGTGCCAATTGTATATTTAAAAACAAACCATTTGGTTTATTATTTTCCTTATTTATTCTTCTTGTTTCACCAATTTTTAAAGCCCAATTAAATATTTTTAATTTAAAACCACCTTGAGCAGTTGCACTTTTTCTTACCCGTTCCTCAATTCTTTCTAAAAGTCGAGGTACAGTTAATATTGCTCTTGGTTGAACTTCTTGTATATTGGCTGTTAACGATTCTAAACTTTGGGCAAATGCAACTTTAAAACCTTTGTAGGTACTATAATAATAAGTACAAGTTCTTTCATAAACATGGCACAATGGTAAAAATGAAAGGAAAGTGTAATCTTTAGTAACAATTGGCAATAACATATCGGCCATTACTATATTACTCATAAAATTATTATGCGATAGCATTGCACCTTTTGGCTTTCCAGTTGTACCTGATGTATAAAGCAAACACGATAAATCATCGTAAGTAACTTTTTCTAATTCCTGTTCAATTAAATCTTTTGTATTACTGTATAATTTATTTCCTTCTTCTACTAATTTATTGTACGAAATAATTCCTTCGCCTTCAGTATCAAAAGCTGTTATAATAAATTTTAATGTTGGACAATTTACTTTTACTTTTTTTAATCGTTTTAATAAAAATGGAGTTCCTACTAAAATAACTTGAGAGCCAGAATCATTTATAATATGCTCAATATCGGCTTCTGATGAAGTAGGGTAAATAGATACATTTACTAAACCTAACTGCATTAAACCTTGATCAAAGCAAATGTATTCAGGACAATTTTCTATTAACAATGCTGCTCTATCACCTTTTCTTAACCCTGCATTATATAAATAAGCTGAAATTGCATTTAATTGATAAAATACTTGTTCGTATGTTATGTCTTCGTACCTGTCTCTTTTTTTTACTTGTAAATAAGTATCGGATGGTTTATTAATATTATTTGCAGTGTTTCTTAAAAAATAATGTAATGATTTAAAATTTTTGTATTGGTTTGTAATTATTTCGAACATAGTTTGTGTTTTTATAATGCGAATAAAATGCATTTTTTTTAAATCGCAATTGCGAAAGTTAATAAACTTTAAATTGTTTTTTATTGATTATTACTAAAAATGAAAATATTTAAGTACTATTTAATTATATTCTTTAAAACTTTGGCTTAATATTTGTTTTTAAAAGTTTTGTAAAAAATTAATTTTCATTTTATCGTTTTATTATATTTATAAATGAGCAAATGGTTAGTTAATTTGTTAATTTTGTTATTGTATTCAATTAAATATATAAAATTTATGAAAGTTAAATTAATATTATTTGTGTTATCCTTAATTGTTATTAATTCTTGTTCAATTACTAAAGAACAAGGCAAAGCAGCAGATGATTTGTATTTTTCAACTAAAGATAAATCGAGTTACGGATCTGATAAAATAATTCCAGTTGATATTGAAAAAATTAAAAAAGATTTTCCATCTCAAGTTGATCCTAACAAGCCGTCAGGTTATTATTCTGAGGGTACTCAAAATCAAAATGCAGCTGTCGGTTACCCAATTTATAAAGAAATTCAAGACTCATTGTACGTTATAAATCCTCAACTTTCTGGTTATTATCAACCCTACCCAATACCACCTTTTAGCCTTAGAGATCAATATTTACAAGCTAAAATGGAAAGACGCCAAGCAAGGCGATTGGCAAGAATTAACAATAGAAATAATTTTGATAATTTTGGCTGGAATAATGGATGTATCAATGGCTGGAATAATAACGGTTGGAACAATGGTTGGAATAATGGTTTTTGTGGATTTAATTCGTTTAATAATTGGAATGGATTCAACAATTGGGGACCGCAATTTAATATTGGTTGGAACAACTGGAATGGATGGAATACAGGAATAGGATTTGGTTTTAATAATTGGGGTTGGAACAATTTTTACAACCCTTGGGGCTTTTACAATCAAAATTTATATGGTTATAATCCTTGGGGTTATTACAATTATTATCCTAATTATGGAGGTGGAAATGGAGAAATAAGAAATACTAATCCTGGTCAATCTAAACCTCGCCAAGTAATTGGCACCAATTTACCAGCTACAAATGGCGGTACAATTGACAATCCAAATCCTAATCCATTAAAATATACACAAACCCGAAGCACTAACGATGCAAATATTGATCCTGCTATTCAAGTTCCAAATCAAAGTAGAGCCAATGGAAATGGAGGTGTATTAATACCAACTCCTTCTGGTGTTCAGTATATATCGCCAAGCAGAGATAATAATGCACCTAAAAGTTATGAAACTTTTGAAAAATCGGTTGAGGTAGAAAAACAACAAGTAGAAATTCAAAAGGCAAATCCACAAATTTTTTATCAAAAACCTGTTGAACCAACTGTAGTTACTCCTAGTCCAAGTAGGTCAAATACTCCTGCTCCAACTAACCCACAACCTCAATATGTTCCGCCTAGCTATCAACAGCCAGCTAATAACCAACCAGTTTATACTCCTTCTCGATCTAACAATGGTGGCAGTTCAGGCGGAGGAGGATCAAATAGTGGCAGCAGAGGTTCAAGTGGAGGAAGCAGTGGAGGAGGAAGTAATAGTGGTGGAGGTTCTAGACCAAGATAAACTTTAAACTTTTAATTTTATTAATATGAAAAAAATTGTTTTGGCTACTTTTAGTGTATGCCTTTCATTTTACACTTATGCTCAAAATGAGCAAGATGTTTTACGCTATTCTCAAAATAAAATATTTGGATCAGCACGTGTTTTAGGAGCTGGTGGCGCATTTGGAGCATTGGGTGCCGATTTAAGCGCAATAGCAATTAACCCTGCCGGAATTGCGCTATATAGGCGAAGTGAAACTGCAGGAAGTTTGGCTATTTCAGCTTATTTTAATGATAATAGATATATAGAAAGTACTACTTTTGAATCAAAAACGGCTTTGAATATACCTCAAATAGGTTTTGTTTTTAATAAAATGCAACAAGGCTTTAAAGGCGATGAAACAGAAGGTTTGGTCAGCTACTCTTTTGCTTTTGGTATAAATAGATTAAACGATTTTAACCAAAATAATATTTTTACTGGGGTAAACACTAAATCGAGTATTGCAGATTATTTTGCTGAATTAGCAAATGGTAAAACTTTTCCGGGCTCAAACCCATATAGTTTTTACAATAACAATATTCCGGGTATGGCTTGGAATACTTATTTAATCGATTCTGTAGCACCATTAAAATATGCTTCTACATTTGAAAGTAAAAACGATACCAATTTTTCGATACAACAATCGGGTATATCTAAAGTAATTGGAAACATTAACGAATACAATTTTTCAAGTGGTTTAAATGTTTCTAATATGTTTTATTTTGGAGCATCTTTATTAATTCAAAATGTAAATTATGAATCAAATTCTGAATTTAAAGAAAGTGTACTAACAAGCAGTAGGTCAAATAATTTATATCAAGGCAGTAATTTTACTTCAATTCTTAAAACATCTGGAAGTGGAATAGGAGGTAGGTTTGGTTTTATATTTAAACCATTTGATTATTTTAGATGTGGAGTAAGTTATACAACTGCCGTTAGGTTAAATTTAAAAGATGAATACAGTTATGGATTAAATTCGCAAATTAAAGGGATTAACACTTATGTATTTAGCGAAAATGAAAGAACAGATAGTTGGGAATACGATATTGTTACACCAAGTAAATTAACATTAAGCACCTCTTTTATATTTAAAAAATTAGGTTTTATTTCAATAGATTGGGACCAAGTAGATTATAGTTCTGCAAGAATTACTTCTCAAAAAGAGTTGTATATCAATGCAAATAAAAATGTGAGTGAATTATATAAAAAAGCCTACAATTTAAGAATAGGATCTGAGTTAAAGTATAAAGACACCCGTTTTAGGCTAGGGTATGCAAATTATGGAAGTCCTTTTAAAGATAATTCATTGGGTGTTTCGTTAAATAATCCAACTCAAACTTTAATAGGTGGATTAGGTTTTATTTTCCCAACAATTGATAATTATGGTACTGATTTTTTTATAGATGGTGCTTTGGCTTATTCTTGGGTTAAAAACTACAATACACCCTATCAATTAGAAAATAAAGGCAAAACTAGTTATACTGTCGAAAATAACTTTTCAATGATAAATGTTATAATAACAGCGGGTTTAAGATTTTAAACTTAAAAATATTTATAAAAATACTTTATAACCAATTACTAATTGTATTTTCTATAGTTTTAAGTATCTTGTTTTTATAAACAAAAAACTTAATTTATTTCTTCTATTGGCTTTATAGCCTTATTTTGCGCCTTTAAAATTAAAAACATTGACATTAATAAAATCTATTTCAGGAATAAGGGGGACAATTGGGGGGCAAATAGGTAACGCATTAACACCTATTGATGTAGTTAAGTTTACTGCTGCTTTTGGTAGCATGATAAAACAAGACTCAATCGAATGTAAAATTGTAGTTGGACGAGATGCTAGAATTAGTGGTGACATGGTAAACAGACTTGTTTGCGCAACTTTATGTGGTTTAGGAATTGATGTGATCGATTTAGGCTTAAGCACTACACCAACAGTAGAAATGGCTGTTGTAATGGAAAAAGCAAATGGCGGTATAATATTAACTGCAAGCCACAATCCAAAACAATGGAATGCCTTAAAATTATTAAATAGCAAAGGCGAATTTATTTCTGATGAGTTAGGTAAACAAATGCTTGCTGTTGCTGAAGCAGGAAATATGGAGTTTGCCGAAGTAGATAAGTTAGGTAAGATTACAGAGAAAAATGATTACATCCAAAAACACATTGATGAAATTTTAAAGTTAGATTTAGTTGACATTGAGGCAATAAAATCCAAAAATTTTAAAATTGTTGTTGATGCTGTAAATTCAACCGGAGGAATTGCCATTCCAATGCTTTTAAAAGCCTTAGGAGTTGACAATGTGATTGAAATATTCTGTTCTCCCGATGGAAAATTTCCTCATAATCCAGAACCAATTCCCGAAAATTTAACTGCAATTTCAAATGAAGTTGTGCGTAATAATGCTGATTTAGGAATTGTTGTTGATCCAGATGTAGATAGATTGGCTTTAGTAAATGAAGATGGAACTATGTTTGGTGAAGAATACACTTTGGTTGCTGTAGCAGATTATATTCTTAGTAATGTTACAAACGAAAGTTTGAAAAAAAATGGATTTGTTAAAAATACAGTTTCTAATTTATCGTCTACAAGAGCTTTAAAAGATATAACAGATAAATACAAAGGAAAATATAATGCTAGTGCAGTTGGTGAGGTAAATGTAGTAACATTAATGAAAGAAACCAAAGCTGTAATTGGTGGTGAAGGCAATGGAGGAATAATTTTTCCAGAATTACATTATGGCAGAGATGCAATGGTAGGTATTGCATTGTTTTTAACACATTTGGCTAAAAGCGATAAATTGTGTTCTATTTTACGTTCTTCTTATCCTGATTATACCATTGCAAAAAAGAAAATTGATTTGGATGTAAATATCAATATTGATGAACTTTTAAATGGCATTAAAGAAAAATATAAAAAACAACCTATCAATACAATTGATGGTGTAAAAATAGAATTTGATAACGAGTGGGTTCATTTACGCAGAAGTAACACTGAAGCTATTATTAGAATATATGCTGAAAGTAAAAGTGAAGCAACAGCCAACCATTTAGCTGAAAAAATTATAATGGATATGAAACTAATTATTAACGGACAGTAAATGCTACTAGCTTCTGGCAGCTAGCTACTTGCAATAAAAACATAATTAATAAAAACAAATCAAACTGCTAGCGGCCAGAAGCTAGTTGCTAGAAGCAAAAATATAAAAAAATGCAGTGTGGAATAGTAGGCTTACCAAATGTAGGCAAATCAACTTTATTTAATTGTTTGAGCAATGCAAAAGCGCAAGCAGCAAATTTCCCTTTTTGTACCATTGAACCTAACGTGGGTGTGATAACTGTACCCGATGAACGTTTAAATGTATTAGAAAGTTTAGTAAAACCCAATAAAGTAGTTCCTACCAATATAGAAATTGTAGACATTGCTGGATTAGTAAAAGGAGCAAGTAAAGGAGAAGGATTAGGAAATCAATTTTTAGCAAATATTCGTCAAACTGATGCAATTATTCACGTATTGCGTTGTTTTGAAGATGACAATATTATTCACGTTGATGGTTCGGTTAACCCATTACGCGATAAAGATATTATTGATACTGAATTACAGTTGAAAGATTTAGATTCAATAGAAAAAAAATTACAAAAAGTAAGCAGAGCAGCCAAAACAGGCGATAAAGACATGATAAAGGTGGAAACTACTTTGTTAAAATACAAAGCCCACCTCGATGATGGAAAGTCAGTTAGAACTTTAGAAGTTACCGAAAACGAAAAAGAGCATGTTGAAGATTTGTGCTTACTTACTGCAAAACCTGTAATGTACGTTTGTAACGTGGATGAAAATTCGGTTGTGAATGGAAATAAATTTGTTGACATGGTTAAAGATGCAGTAAAAAACGAAAACGCTGAAGTTTTAATTATTAGTGCTGCTATTGAAAGTGAAATTTCAGGATTAGATAGCTACGAAGATAGAATTGCTTTTTTAAACGATTTGGGATTATCAGAAAGTGGTGTTACAAAATTAATTAGGGCTTCTTACAAATTACTTAATTTAATTACTTATTTCACTGCTGGAGTTCAGGAAGTTAGGGCATGGACAATTGATAAAGGATTTAAAGCACCACAAGCAGCAGGTGTCATTCATACCGATTTTGAAAGAGGCTTTATAAAAGCAGATGTTATTGCTTATGAGGATTTTAAAAAATATGGTTCCGAATCGGCATGTAAAGAAGTTGGTGCATTAAGAATGGAAGGAAAAGAATACTTAGTAAATGATGGTGATGTTATGCACTTTAAATTTAATGTATAATATTTATTTTATTGCTAAACATTTTTTATAAATTTAAAATTGTATTTATTTTAATTTCTAATTAATTTTTTCTCGAATTTCTCAAGTTTTTCTTATTTAATTACACTTTTAAGGAAAAAAAATAATTGTTTGTTTTTTGTAATTTATTAAACCATTGCAACCATTGTAAAGCCTTATATTACATACAATAAACAGTAATTAATAAATAATTTTAAACCAACTATTTTATAAAATAAATACTAAATAATATAACTACGGTGTTAAATTTTTGTAAACACTGTGTGTTTATTCAACTAAAATAATTTTATTCGCAAGTAATTAATCTAAATAAACAAAAAAAAATGAACCAAAAAGTATCAAAAAAAGAAGAAAGTAAAGCGAGCGGAATTTTTGCTTCGCTAGCTATTCCAATGTTAGTTGGAGTAGGAATTTTATTATGGATGTTTGTATTAGGTAATCCTAGCAACTTTGCTGATGGAGCAACTCGACACCATCCTGTTAAAGATGGCATAGGCTCGGTTTTAGGACTAATATATTTAGGAGGATTTATTGTACCAATTTTATTATCGTTGGTTTTAATGAGTATTACTTTCTCAATTGAGCGTTTTTTAACAATTGCAAAAGCTTCTGGTAAAAAATCTGCTGAATCATTTGTACGAAAAGTAAAAGTTAACTTAGCAGCAGGAAATGTTGATGAAGCAATAAAAGAATGTGATGCTCAACAAGGTTCGGTAGCTAATGTAATAAAAGCAGCATTGCATAAATACAAAGAAATGCAAGGCGAAAGCACCATGGATAGAGATCAAAAAGTATTAGCAATTCAAAAAGAAATTGAAGAAGCTACATCTTTAGAGTTACCAATGTTAGAAAAAAACTTAGTAATTATTGCTACAATGGCCTCGGTTTCTACTTTGGTTGCATTATTAGGTACAGTATTAGGTATGATCAAGGCGTTCTCGGCATTAGGTAACGCTGGTGCTCCTGATTCAACTGCCTTAGCTACGGGTATTTCTGAAGCACTTATCAATACAGCATTAGGAATTGGTAATTCAGCAGTTGCAATTATTATGTATAATGTTTTTACAACTAAAATTGATAAAATTACTTATACAATTGACGAAGCTGGTTTTAGCATTGTTCAAAACTTTGCTTCATCGCAAAAGCGTTAGTTTTATTGCAATTTTTTATTGCAAATTTTAATTTAATAATTTTAAAAAAATAAAACAGACAAATGGCTAAAGTAAAAGTACCTCGTAAAAGCACATCGGTTGATATGACCGCAATGACTGACGTTGCGTTCCTATTGTTAACATTTTTTATGTTAGCTACTCAATTTAAACCCGATGAACCAGTTCAGGTGTTAACGCCATCATCTGTTGCCGAAATTCCACTTCCAGACGTTGATGTAATGCTAATTACAATTAGCAACGACAATAGAGTATTCTTTGATTTACAAGGTGAACATTACAAAAAAACTTTACTTGAAAAAATGAGTAAAAAATTCAATGTAACATTTACCGATGATGAAAAGAAAAAATTTTCAGATATGAGTAGTTTTGGTTTGCCATTTGCGCAACTAAAACAATACATAAACTTAAGTTCTGAAAAAAGAAAAGAGTTACAATCAACAGGAATTCCATACGATTCGTTAAATAATGAATTGAGTGAATGGGTTTGGCAAAGTCGTTTAACTAATAATGGCGTTCGCGTTGCTATTAAAGGCGATAGAGATGTGAGTTATCCCGCAATAAAACAAGTAATTAATACGCTACAACAAAGAGATGTAAATAGATTTAATTTTATTACATCTATGGAAGGCGCTCAATAATATTAAAGAAAGGAATTAAAAAATGGCAGAAATAGAAGGTGGAGGAGGCGGTAATAAAAAAGGTGGGAAACCACATGGTAAAAAACTTTCAACTAGAGTAGATTTTACTCCAATGGTTGATTTAGGTTTTTTACTCATTACCTTTTTTATGTTAACAACCTCCCTTAACAAGCCCAAAACAATGGAGTTGAACATGCCTGTAAAAGGGGATGAAATAGATAAAACTGCTGTTAAAGTATCGCAAACTGTTACGGTACTCTTAACAGGTAACAATCAAATACTGTATTATTTTAGTGATCCTGTAACGCTAGATCCTATGACACCACAAATTACTGATTACAGTGCTGGAGGAATTAGACCAATGTTATTGCGCGAAAACAGAAAACGTGTACCTAAGATAGATTCTATTCAGGTTTATAAAGATTTGTTTAGAATAAGCAAAATCAGTGAATCTGATATGAAAGCCAATATATCTCGTTTAAAAGCTGATCCAGAAGGTTTAATTGTAATTATTAAAGCCGATGATAATGCAAAGTTCAACAATGTAGTAGACATACTAGATGAAATGTTAATTTGTAATATTGGTCGTTATGCTATAGTAGATATTTCGGAACCTGAAAAGGAATTAATAAAAAATTCTGCAACGCTTTTAGAAGCAGCAACAAAAAATAAATAATTTTAATTATGGCAGAAACAAGTATTTTTGATAACAGTTGGGTAGATATGGTTTTTGAAGGCCGTAACCAACAATATGGCGCTTTTGTTCTACGTAAAAAAAGTAGCAACTATACCTTAAAAGGAATAATTTTTTCAATTATTGGTTTTTCTTTAGCCATTGCAGCTCCTGTAATAGTAAATTATTTAAAATCGCAAATACCTAAAGAAAACATTATAGTAGAAGCTGAAGTAACTAAGCTAGATGCACCTCCACCAATCGATGAAAGTGCACCACCACCACCACCACCTCCACCACCACCACCGGTAAAGAGTACTATTAAATTTACTCCACCCGAAATTAAAAAGGATGAAGATGTAGCTGAACCACCTCCAACGCAAGACGAAGCAGCAAAAGTGGATGTAGGAGCTCAAACAGTTATTGGAGATCCGGATGCTAAAGAAGTATTAGTGGAAGAAACTGGAAATGGAAATGATGGTGAAATATTAATTGAAGCCGAAATTAATCCTGAATATCCAGGAGGAGAAGAAAAAATGCAAGAATATTTATCTTCAGCAGTGGAGTATCCACCAATGGCGAAGGAAAATAATATAGAAGGTAGAGTTGTACTTCGTTTTGCTGTTATGGCTGATGGGAAAATTGATAATATTCAAATTTTAAATAAACCTGCTTTAGGCTGGGGTTGCGAAGCTGCAGTAGAAAAAGCTGTTAAAAGTATGCCAAGATGGAGTCCTGGAAAACAACAAGGACGACCAGTTGCGGTTTATTTTACATTACCTTTTCAATTTAAGTTAGACCAATAATTTACAATTTATTAATTATAAATGAGCTTGTTAAACTATTAGTTTAGCGAGCTTATTTTTTTTATAAATATTTATATAATGAGTTTAGAAGAAATTAGGAATAAAAGAGAAAATAAAGTAGGAAACATAGTTAGTTATTTTGGGGCCATTATGGGTTTATTTTACCTGGTTTTGGGTATCTCTATTTTGTTAAATAAAATTCCATTATTTGTAAATGAAATAGTAAAAATAACTTTAGGCATTGCAATGGTTTTACATGGTATTTTTAGGCTTTATAGAATTATAAAAAAAAGAAACCAAGAATGAAATTAATATTTAATTTATGATAAGAAATCCAAAACCTATTCATATAGCATTAATGGTTTCAAGTATACTTGCAATTGTTGTTTCTTTGGTAATGTATTTAATTTTAGATTCAAACTTAATTAAAGTAATAGTTATTTTTACTTTAACTTCTGGCTTGTCTTTTTTTCTGTTTTTTTATACCATTGAGTTTTTTATTTATAGAAAAATAAAGCTTATTTATAAAACAATTCATAGTTTAAAAACCCAAAAATACGATGCTGTTTTAGAAAATTTTGCTTGGGATAAAGATCCAATTTTTGAAATGAGTAAGGAAGTAATTAATTGGGCACGTGATAAAAAAATAGAAATTGAACAATTAAAAAAAGTAGCTGATTTTAGAAAAGAATTTTTAGGAAATGTAAGTCACGAATTAAAAACACCTATTTTTAGTATTCAAGGTTATTTACATACATTGTTAGATGGGGCAATGGATGACATAGAAGTAAATAAAAAATTTTTAATTAAAGCGGCAAAAAGTACTGATAGATTGAGCGATTTAGTAGCCGATTTACTAGAAATTTCGAATTTAGAAAGCGGAGAGTTGCGAATGAATATTGATAAATTTGATATTACTTCATTAACCAAAGATGTGTATGAACAATTTGAAGTAAAAGCAAAACAAAAAGGAATTGATTTAATAATAAAAGAAGGTTGCAACAAACCATTTTTTGTGTTAGCCGACAAATATAGAATTAGAACTGTTTTAGTAAACTTAATTGGTAATTCGTTGAAATATGGCAAGTTAAAAGGAATAACTTCTGCTGCCTATTACATTATGGGCGATAATATTTTAATTGAAATAGCCGATACAGGTGAAGGAATTAGTCAAGAATTTTTACCACGAATTTTTGAAAGATTTTATAGGGTTGATAAAAGTAGAACAAGAAACGATGATACTGGTGGAACTGGACTTGGTTTAGCCATTGTAAAACATATTATAGAAGCGCACCACCAAACTATTAATGTACGCAGTACTTTACAGCAAGGTACTACCTTTAGTTTTACTTTAAAAGCATCTGCTGTGTAACTAATACTTCATTTATTCATGTTTTTTTATTTATTAAATTTAAAATAATTATAATTGCAAATATGAGTAACGAAATACCAAACGATCCAAACCAAATAAATATTGAATTAAGTGAAGAAATGGCTGAAGGCATTTATGCTAATTTAGCAATAATTACTCACAGCAATAGTGAATTTGTTTTAGACTTTATTAGAATTATGCCAGGAGTTCCAAAGGCAAAAGTAAAATCGCGCATTGTTTTAACACCCGAACATGCCAAAAGATTATTGTTAGCTTTAAACGACAATATAAGCAAATATGAAGAACAAGTTGGAGCCATTAATTTACCCGATGCAATGCCACCTTTTCCAATGAATTTTGGCGGACCTACAGGTCAAGCATAACAAGATTTTTGAATTTGAGTTATGAATTCTTGTCACGCAAGGCGTGATTGATTTTTAATAAAGATTTTATTTATAATTCTAAATCACCAAATAATAATTTTAATCAAATTGATGCAAATAACCAGAAGCCAGAAGCATGAGGCAAGCAGCCAAATACAATAAAATGAAAGAAAAGTTTATAGAACAAATACAAAGCGGATACACTTTTAAGGGTGAATTTATTCAATTAGGAGCAGCCATTTTAAATGGTGAAGTATTAAGTGAATGTAAAATTAACTTACCTTTAAAAACAATGAACCGACATGGTTTAATTGCAGGTGCAACAGGAACAGGTAAAACCAAAACCTTACAAACAATTGCTGAAGGCTTAAGTGATGCAAGTGTTCCAGTTATGTTAATGGATATAAAAGGCGATTTAAGTGGGCTAGCTGCATCGGGTGTATTAAACGATAAAATTAAAGATAGATACAATAAAATTGGTTTAACGTATAATCCAAATGCATACCCTGTTGAATTGCTTTCTTTGAGTAGCCAAAAAGGAGTAAAGTTAAAAGCAACAGTTAGCGAATTTGGTCCAATTTTACTTTCCAAAATTTTAAATTTAAACGAAACCCAAGCCGGCTTTGTTTCTATGATTTTTAAGTTTTGTGACGATTCGCAATTGCCTTTATTAAACTTAAAAGACTTTATAAAAGTACTTCAGTTTATAAGCAATGAAGGAAAAGAAGAAATGGAAAAAGATTACGGTCAAATTTCTACTTCATCAACCGGAACAATTTTACGCAAAGTAATAGAATTACAACAACAAGGAGCGGATACTTTTTTTGGGGAAAAAAGTTTTGAAGTAGATGATTTAATGCGAATTAGCGATGATGGGAGAGGAGTCATTTCTATTTTAAGGGTTACTGATATTCAGGATAAACCCAAACTATTTTCTACCTTTATGTTAAGCTTATTGGCTGAACTTTATGCCTCGTTGCCCGAAGTAGGTGATATGGAAAAACCCAAGCTAGTTTTATTTATTGATGAAGCACATTTAATATTTCAAGAAGCAAGCGATGCTTTATTACAGCAAATAGAAACAATTATAAAATTAATTCGATCAAAAGGTGTGGGGATTTTCTTTTGTACTCAAAATCCAGCTGATGTGCCAGCTTCTGTACTTGGGCAATTAGGTTTAAAAGTGCAACATGCCTTGAGAGCATTTACTGCTAACGATAGAAAAGACATTAAACAAACTGCAGAAAACTATCCATTATCCGATTTTTATAAAACAGATGAAATAATAACTCAGTTGGGAATGGGCGAAGCTTTAATAACTTGTTTAAATGAAAAAGGTATTCCTACTCCTTTGGCTGCAACCATGCTTTGTGCCCCAAAATCGAGAATGGATATTTTAACAGAAAATGAAATTGATACTTTAGTTAGCAATTCAAAAATTACAGCTAAATATAATAAAGACATTGATAGTGAAAGTGCTTACGAAATTTTAAATGCAAAATTACAAGAAGCTGCAGAAAAGAATATTGAAGTAACTAATGAAGAAAAAGAAATTCAAGTTAGTTCGGGCAAAAAGGAAAAATCGACACTTGAAAAAATACTAAGCAGCCCAGTTACTAGGCAAGTAGGGCGCACTGCCGCTCAATTAATAACAAGAAGTTTATTAGGAGCTTTGGGTTTAGGTGGAAAATCAAAAAGCAGTACAAAATCGTTTTTTTAAAAGGAAATATGAACGTTAAAACTACCCCAATAGAAGGACTTTTAGTTATAGAACCTCAAGTATTTAACGACCCTCGTGGTTATTTTTACGAGAGTTACAACAAACAAAAATTTACAGAAGCAGGTATTGGTTTTGAATTTATTCAAGACAATCAAAGCCTTTCGCAAAATGGAATTATTCGAGGATTGCATTTTCAAGCACCACCATTTGAGCAAGGTAAATTGGTGAGAGTTATACAAGGTGCTGTAAAAGATGTAGTGGTTGATATTAGAAAAAATTCGCCCACCTTTGGACAACATTTTTCTATAGTATTAACTGCACAAAATAAAACCATGTTTTTTATTCCTCCCGGTTTTGCCCATGGTTTTGAAACATTAGAAGAGGATACTATTTTTTTATATAAATGTACCAATGTTTATAACAAAGAAAGCGAAGGAGGATTGCTTTGGAACGATCCATTTTTAAATATAAATTGGCAAAACAATGATCCTTTAATAAGCGATAAAGATAAAATATTACCCACTTTCAAAAATTTAATAAGCCCTTTTTAAATGGAAAATATAGATGAAGAAGTTATTGATTTAATTGGAAAAATTAAAGAAAAATATAACACACAAGGTCAAAATTTTAAAAGTTATTTAGAAGGATTATTGTACCAAGATTATACCAACTACTGGGATTACATTGCGGTTGATAGTCTTTTAACGCTTCAAAAACCTAAAACTTTAATTCCAGATGAAGTAATTTTTATAATTTACCATCAAATTACAGAATTGTATTTTAAATTGGCATTGCACGAATTTGAACAAATAAGCGCAAAAGCTAAAAATATGGATGTGAAATTTTTTACCGATAGAGTTAAAAGAATAAATGCCTATTTTAATAACCTAACACATAGTTTTGATATTATGGTAGATGGCATGGAGCCTGAACAATTTTTAAAGTTTAGAATGAGTTTGCTTCCTGCCAGTGGTTTTCAAAGTGCGCAGTATAGAAAAATAGAAATGTTTGCCACCAGTTTTGACAGATTGGTTGATAAAAACAAACGAGAGGAGCTTAAAGATAAATCAATTGAGGAACAATTTAAGTTTATATATTGGCAAGCAGGAGCAACCGAAGCTGAAACTGGAAAGAAAACACTTACGCTTACCAAATTTGAACAAAAATATGGAGATGAGTTTTTAAGAATTGCTAATCAAAACGTTGATTTAAATTTATGGGCTATTTACAGTTCTTTGAGTGAAATAGATAAACAAAACCAAAATTTAATTTACGAACTTAAAAAACTAGATTTAAATTTAAATGTAAATTGGCCTTTAATGCATTATAAGTCAGCAGTTAAATATTTACAAAAACCCAAAGAAGAGGTAGCTGCTACAGGCGGAACCAATTGGCAAAAATATCTACCTCCACGTTTTCAATTGCGAATTTTTTATCCAGATTTATTTACACAAGAAGAACTAGCAAATTGGGGTAAATTTTAAAGAAAATTTAATAGGTTTATTTTGTTTAAAACTCATTTTTACCTTTATTTGAGAAAAATATCAATAAAACATATGAAAAAAATAGTTGCAATTTTATTAATTTTTTCGTTATTAGTTGGTTGTACTAATGATGTTCCTGTAAATAAACAAGAAGAAAAAACAATTGACAGTTTAGTTGATAATGAACAAGCTGCCAGCGATTCTATGATGAAAGCCATTCAGGCTGAAATTGGTTCTGATACATTGCCCGATGAAGGTGCTGAATAAAAATATTAATTTTTACAATTAGTGTTAGAAAATAAAGATATAGAATTGAGCATTGTAATGCCTTGCTTAAACGAAGCTGAAACATTAGCAATTTGTATTACCAAAGCCAATAATTGGCTTAAAAACAATAACGTAAGTGGCGAAGTTGTTATTGGCGATAATGGAAGTACTGATGGCAGCCAAGAAATTGCAACCAATTTGGGTGCAAGGGTAATTAATATTCCCACCAAAGGATATGGCAGCGCGTTAATGGGCGCTATAGAAGCCAGTTATGGCAAGTACGTAATTATGGGCGACAGTGACGATAGTTACGATTTTGGAAACCTTACTTTGTTTGTTAATGAACTAAGAAATGGTTACGATTTGGTAATGGGCAACAGGTTTAAAGGTGGAGTAGCAAAAGGAGCAATGCCTTTTTTACATAAATACCTTGGTAATCCAGTTTTATCATTCATTGGTAGGTTATTTTTTAATAGTAAAGCAGGCGATTTTCATTGTGGTTTAAGAGGATTTAGACAAGATATTGTAAGTGTATTAAATTTGCAAACTACAGGAATGGAATTTGCTAGTGAAATGGTGGTGAAAGCTACTATTTTTAACTTAAAAATAACTGAAGTACCAACTACTCTTTCCCCGGATGGCCGTTCTCGTCCACCTCATTTAAGAACTTGGCACGATGGCTGGAGACACTTAAGATTTTTACTTATTTATTCTCCTCGTTGGTTGTTTTTAATACCTGGAAGTTTTTTAATGCTGTTTGGTTTTATTTTAAGCTTTTTAATAATTCAAAAACCATTAAAAATTTTTGGCAATATTCAATTAGATACAAACACATTACTGTATGCCGGTGCTTCAATTATAGTTGGTTTTCAAGCTTTTATTTTTGGTGTTTTTACCAGGGCTTATGCAATACAGGCAGGGTTTTTACCCAAGAACGATAAATTAACGAAATGGCTTGAAATTATAAATTTAGAAAGAGGATTAATAGGCGGAATAATAATTTTTATTGCTGGTTTGGCTGGAACAATTTATTCGCTAACTTTATGGACAGAAGTTCATTTTGGCCGACTAGATTACCCAAGCATTTTAAGAATTGTAATCCCTAGTGTGGTAGCAATTATACTGGGTTTATTAACCATACTTTCAAGCTTTTTCATTAGTGTATTAAACGTAAATAAAAAATAAAAATATAGATGTTAGGATTACTTAAAAATTTACACCACAAATACGTTTTTCTTAGAAGAATAAATGTATTGTCAACTCAAATAGCACAACAATTACCAAACGATATTAGAATTTTAGATATTGGCTGCGGAGATGGAACTATTTCTAAAATGATTTTAGAAAATAAAAAGAATGTTACAATAAATGGAATAGATGTTTTTGCAAGAGAAACTTGTGCAATTCCTTTTAAAATGTTTGATGGTAATACCATTCCGTATGGAGACAATGAGTATGATGCAACTATGTTTGTAGATGTTTTGCACCACACCACAAATATTAAAGAACTATTGACAGAAGCTGCCAGAGTAAGTAGCCAATACATTATTTTAAAAGATCATCATTACAATAATGTATTCGATTTCGCAATTTTACGTTTTATGGATTGGATAGGAAATGCACCTCATGGAGTAAAAGTAATTTATAACTTTAAAACATTAAGTTTTTGGAAACAGACATTTAACGAAATAGGGTTTGAAATAGTAAGTTTAAATAACAATGTTCCAATTTATCCTTTTCCTTTTAATTTAATATTTGGTAGAGATTTGCATTTTATAGCAGTTCTTAAAAAAAAATAATTAGTTATGATTGAAAAAAAGTTTATCGATTCTCGTATTAGTTTAATATTGATTTATCAGCAAAAGTTCGATAATCAATTTACACAGTTAATGCATAGTATTTCAAAATCAAAAACTGATTGTGAAGCAATAATAACATGCAATGATACAGATGAAAAAAGTATTTCATCAAAAAATCAAGAGCTGATAAGTAAAAACAAACTAAAATTTGTAAACAAAAACGAAGATTTTTTTCAAAAAGCTGTTCAATTAATTGAAGGAGCAAACACCATTATTTGCGATGGAATTAGTTTGTTTAACATCAATTCAAGTTTAGCGTGGGTAAACACCAATAAAAAAAACCTAGTTAAAGATGAATTTTATGTTGCAACTAGAAAAATTGATACCAAAAAGTTAGCAATAACTGATAGACTTAGCAATGCTGCATACAAATTTTTTACCCCATCAAAAAACGAAGATGCTGGTTTTGGCCAATTGATTGTTAACTCTAAAATTTTAAATGAAACACTTGCAAATGATAGCTGCTATTCGAAAAATGTAAATGAACTTATTTTACATTTAGAATTACATGAAATTAAATTAAACGAAGCGGTTATAAGTGCACACGATAAAGTAAATGCTGCAAGTTGGGTTGATGTTTTAAAATCGCCACTTTACTTTTTTAAACATATTTTAAATTGGTTTATAATTTATCCTTTTAAAGAAATTGGTGCTAAAAAGTTTCAATTAAATAATGGTAATTCAGGAATTTATAGATTGTTATTTTTAGTAAGCACTTTTTTTATTGCTTATTTTATGCTTAGCAAAAGTTTCGATTTTGGTTTAACATGGGATAGCAAACTACATAACCAATATGGATACGATATGTTAAAATATTTTGAAAGTGGTGGAAAAGATACTACTTGCTTTACTTCGCATAGAGATTATCCGTATTACGGAGAGCATATTAATGTAATTGCTTCGTACATCAATAAAAATTATGAGCCTAGTTGGGGCGAATATGGCACAAGGCATTTATTAAACGCATTGTATGGTTTTATAGCCATGCTTTTTGCTGGTTTAATTGCCCGTGAGCTGCTTTTGTGGCGAACAGGATTAATAGCATTTTGGGCAATTTTTTTAACACCTACTTTCTTTGCTCATAGTATGAATAATCCTACTGATATTCCACTGGCAACTGGTTTTGCAATTGCAATATTTGGAATTATTAAAATATTAAAACAACTGCCTAAAGTAAAGTTCAATGCAATTTTAATTTTTGCAATTGGTTTTGGAGTAGCCATAGGCTCGCGTATTGTGGGCGTTTTATTGGTGGCGTATTTGGGTATGTTTATGGGAATTGTTTGGTTGTTGGTTGTTAAAAAAACATCTTTTAATGATGGTCTTAAATTAATTTTCCCTTATTTAAAAGTAATAGGCTTGGCATTTATAATAGGTTATTTAATAGGCTTGTCGTTATGGCCTTATGGCAGATTTAGACCTATTGATGGACCTTTGGAAGCACTTACTCGCTCATCGAACAATGCTTTTTATGCTTATAATTTAGAACTGTGGCAAGGTGTAAAAACCTATATGATTTACATGCCTTGGTATTATGTAGTTAAATTTATGGGTATTACTTTGCCTTTATATGCGCTATTAGGAATACTTTTATTTATTGGAAGTTTGTTTTTTTATGTAAAAAAGAAACCTGCCATTCCAGTATTTTTGGTATTATTTACTTTTGTATTTCCATTAATTTATGCTGAAATAAAAAACATAACATACTATAATGGTTGGCGACATTATTTGTTTATTTATCCATCGTTGGTAGCGCTACTAGCTTTGGGATACGATTATACATTTACGTACATTAAACCTAAATTTATATCGTATATTTTAGCTGTATTAATGTTTGGATTAGCTGCAAAAACTACATTATGGAGTATTCAAAATCACCCTAACGAAACCGTTTATTACAACGAAATTGTTGGCGGTACTAAAGGTGCTTTTGGTAATTACGAAATGGATTATTACGCAAACAGTGCTCGCCAAGCTGCTGAATGGATTGCCAATAATGAACCAAAAGGGAAAAAATTAGTAATTGGTACAAACAACGAACCTTTATGTGTGAGTTATTATGCAACCAAAATTAATGATAGCATTCAAACAGTTTGGATGAGAGATTATGAAGAAGAAAAGCAGTTTTGGGATTACCAAGTTTTAACATCAAGAACTTATTCAAAAACCCAAATGAACAATGGAGGTTATCCTCCAAAAGGAACTGTTTATACTGTAAATGTTGATGGTGTTCCAATTGCGGCAGTTGTAAAACGAGAAGTGTTTTATATGCCTTTAGGTTATAGAGCCATTGATAATAAACAAATAGATTCAGCAATTTATTATTTTGCAAAAGCAACAGAATGGGACAACAAAAGCGAAGAAAATTTTAGAATGTATGGTTTTGCTTTAATGCTCGGAAACAGATTTGAAGAGGCTGATAAAGCATTTAATAAATCAATTGAATTATATCCTGAAAATTATTCAGCTTATGCCAATAAAGGTTTAATGTACTTTAACCAAAAATTGTATCAAAAAAGTATTGAAGCCTGTGCCAAAGCAACCAAATTGAAAGAAAATATTACTGAAGCTTATTATTATGCTGCTTTGGCTTATTTAAATATGAACGATTACAACGGAGCAATTGAAAGATTAGAAACTGCATTGAAATTCAATGGACAATCGCCCGAAATTTTTTATTATTTAGGAAAGTCGTACGAAGCAATAAAAAACACAACCAAAGCAGCGGCTAATTTTGAATATTGTTTAGGCATGAATCCTAACTTTAAACAAGCTTGGGGCGATTTGGCCAACCAATATAGAAGTTTGGGTAAAACACAAGATGCAGATTTTTGTATGCAAAAGTATAATTCAATTCCATAAAAAACATTTGTAATAATTTTACGTTATAATTGTAATATTAATATGCCAATAGCCATTTCGAACGATGTAAAAATAAGTGTTGATACTTTTTATCAAAACGATAAATTGAACAACATAGAAGGCAATTATATGTTTGCTTATAGAATTACTATTGAAAACAGAGGCGATTTTACTATAAAATTATTACGCAGACATTGGGATATTGTTGATTCAATTTATGGTGTTAGTGTTGTTGATGGCGATGGTGTTATAGGCGAGCAACCTATATTAGAACCTGGTGAAAGTTATACTTATGTTTCTGGTTGTGCTTTAATAAGCGAGTTTGGTAAAATGAATGGATATTATTGCATGCAACGCCAAATTGATGAAAAAGAATTCAATGTTAAAATACCTGAATTTCAACTTATAGTTCCATTTAAATTAAATTAAAATTCATACACATGCATAGTTCCTGGCATTGGTAAACTATATTTATCAGATAGTTTTAAGGAATCTAAATCTCTATCTACACTTTTTGCCTTTTTAAAAAAATAATTAAAATTAGTAGCATTCACTGTTTTAATTTTTTTTGGTGAATAAGGGTTAAAAAAATTTTCCCAATGAGTAAGTAACACTTTCTCAGGCTTTATTTGATTTAGTAAGTTTTGTGGATAACAATTAGTAAAGTTTGCTGATGCAATTTGCAAAATAGCCAAATCTATTTTTTTATCTTGTAATAATTCATCTTCAATTTTACCTTCGTTAATTTCGCATCCTGCGCCTTTTATTAAAATTCTATATTTAATAATTGAATCACTTTCCAATAAATCAACTATAAATGCAAAAGTTTTCCCTTCTTTAAATTGGTTTGCTTTTAGTAATTGAGTTGAACTTTTAAAATTCTTAAAATACATACTATCGGTATGTCCTTTCATAAAATGTATATGCCTAAAATGAGGAGCATGACTTGATGGAATAATTAGTACACGCATGTTGTTGCTAATTTTAATCCAATTTTTATTTTTAAATTTACTATTGTAAACAAAGTTTTCTGAGTTATTAAATTTCCTGTTTTTGATAAAATTATTAATTATGTTTCTGGTCGATTGGTCGCCATAAATTAGCGCATTAGTTGGCAATGAATCTTTTTCTAATAAATACGCTAAATCAAGCAAATGATCGTAATGTGAGTGAGAAATAAATACAGCATTTATTTTACTAAAACTGTTGTTATTTCTATTAACAAACCAACTTCCTTTTTTAAAATACCCTTCTTTAAATTTAATTTTTCCTAAAGCAACTTTTAAACCTCTGTTATTCGAAAAAAAAGGGTCAAATAAAATGGTTTCATCTTTAAATTTAATTAGCAAGTTATTACAACCTAGGTATTGAACATAAACTTTATTATTGTTACTATTTACATTTTTTATTTCCTTTAAAGTATCCTTGGTTAAAACACCCGATTTTTCGTACTTTTTAGGATAATGGGGAAAAGAACAAGAAATTGCATACCAACAGATTAAAAGTAAAAAAGTTTGTCTCATTATTGTTGCGAAATTACATTAACATTTTAAAAAAAACTCATTAAGTAATAAATGTATAAAATAAAATAATGATTATTAGTATATCAAATATTTAGTTTGTTTTCATGTTATGATTTAAATTTACTTTATTTGTTGTTAAATAATTCTAAATCATGAGTATTCAATCAATAATGGAAGAAATGACCAAAACAAGCGAGAAGCTTGTGAAAGGATATGAATTTTTACAAAATATAAAAGAAGTAGAAATTGCTACTACTCCAAAAGAATTGGTATGGCAAAACGATTTAGTTAAACTTTATCATTACAAACGCGAAACTCCAGCAAAAGTTAAAATTCCTGTATTGGTTTCGTTTGCTATGATGAACCGACATGATGTTTTAGACTTACAACCAGATAGAAGTTTAATGAAAAAACTATTAGATGAAGGTTTAGATATTTATATAATGGATTGGGGCTACCCAAAACAACAACATAAATTTTTAACAATGGAAGATTACATTATTGAATTTATGGGTGGTGCGGTTGATTTTATTCGTAAATCGACCAAGAACGATAAAATACACAAAATGGGTATTTGCCAAGGAGGAACATTTAGTACTATTTATGCTGCTTTATTCCCTCAAAAATTAAAATCACTTACTGTTTATGTAACTCCTTACGATTTTAGCGATAAAGGTAATTGTATGTTGTACAAATGGACTAAAGATTTAAATGTAGATGCAATGGTTGATAATTTAGGAAATATTCCTGCCGACATGTTAAATGCTGGTTTTAGTTCTTTAAAACCAAGTATGGACATAAGTAAATACTTTGGCGTAATGTATATATTAGAAGATGAAGCCAAAATGCTTAATTTTTTACGCATGGAAAAATGGAAAGCAGATTGCCCCGATATAGCGGGCGAAATGTTTAGAAAATACATAAAAGATTTGTGGCAAGACAATAAATTGGTAAAAGGTGAACTTGAAATTGGTGGACGCAATGTAAATTTAAAAAATGTAACCATGCCTTTTTTAAATATTTATGCAACCGAAGACACTATTATTCCTAATAACTCTACCATTCCGATAAATGATTTAATAGGTTCAAAAGACAGGGAATTATATGCTTTCCCAGGTGGTCATATTGGAGTGTTTGTGGGTGCAAAATCGCAAAAAGAATTAGCACCAAAAGTGGCTAAGTGGGTTGCTGAAAAAAGCTGATCACGATTTTTGATTTTTGAAATGTGATTTAGCATTCGCTCGCATCTTGCGAGTGTGGGTTTAGTTGGCGTCTCGCCTTTTTACTTTAAATTATCAGCCGGAGGCTTATCAATATATTCAAAGCTAGCGCAAGCGTCCGCTTGTGTTACTATTTTACAAGCGTATGCTCGTAAAACAAATTAATAGCAAGCGTTCGCTTGCACCTGTTGTGATTTAGTGAGGGTAAACAATTTTTTCAATTGAATATTTTTAAACAGTTAGACTTATGAAATGGATATTTATTTTTTTTGTTTTCTTATTTAACTGTTCTTATGGACAGAATAATAAGTTAAGTAAAAAACATCATTTTTATGAAAAATTAGGCGCAAAAGCTTCTTATATCTATAATAATCGCAGCGGTATTGAAATTGGTTTAGTTAAATATCCCAAAGTACCACACATTAAAGACCCTTCAAGTTTGAACCCTTATATCTCGTCCGATATATTTTTCAAGTTTGATAATTCCAAAGTTATATATCAACCAAAGTTTGGAGTTGAATATTATTACCAATTTATTGGTTTTAAATTATCAATAGCAGATTTAACAGATTTCAATAATCACTCCATAAGAATTATACCTGAGATTGTTTTAGGATTATTTGGTCAAATTTATTTTGTTTATGGGTATAACTTAGGAGTTAATAACTCAGAAATATTTGGTAATATGAACCACCGATTTAGTTTTAATTTGACTTTTCCTTTAGCAGCATTCAAAAAAGAATGACTTTTAAACCTTCCAATCTTTCAACCTTCCAATTTCACAAACGCCAATCAATGGGTGTTTTGTTATTGGCTATTAAATACTCATTGGTTTTTGAAAATGGTTTACTTCCAAAAAATCCTCGGGAAGCAGATAGGGGAGAAGGGTGAACTGACTTAATAATAAAATGCTTGTTTGGATTGATAAACTCCATTTTATCATGTGCATTTTTGCCCCAAAGTATAAAAACTACCTTTTCTTTTTGGTTCGAAATATTTTCAATTACTTTATTGGTAAACTGTTGCCAACCAATTTTACTGTGTGAATTAGCTTGATCTTTTAATACAGTTAGGCTTGTGTTTAACAATAAAACTCCTTGCTTAGCCCAGTATTGTAAATTTCCATGAATTGGTTTTTTAAATTCGGTTATATCTGTTTCAAGTTCTTTGTAAATATTCCTTAAACTAGGTGGAATTTTTATTCCTTCATTTACTGAAAAACATAAACCATTGGCTTCTCCTTCGCCATGGTAAGGATCTTGGCCAAGCAATACCACATTTATTTTATCAAAAGTTGTTAAATTAAATGCTTCAAAAACAAGTGATTCAGGTGGAAATATATTTTCACCCTCGGCTTTTTGTGCTATTAGTTTTTTTTCTATTGCTTTAAAATATGGTTTTTCTTTTTCTGAATCGAAAAGCCATAACCACGATGGATGAATGTTCTGAAAGTTCATTTGGGAGCAGTGTTGAGCCGAATTTTCAATTATTTATTGACGATATTTTTAAAACAAAAAAGCCAAAATTGATTAAATTTTGGCTTTTTATAAATATTTTTAAGTAAATATTATCCTTCAATAATAACCGTACGTTCAGTATTTGGCGATTTTACTTTAACTAATTGTGTGTTCAATTTTATGCGTTGCACGCGTAAATGTGATTTAGTTTTATTTCTTCTGTCTTTTCTTTTTAAACGTGTAAACATGGTTTTTCAATTTTTATTGGGGGCAAATATAAGTTTTAATATCTTATTGTCAATTGGTAATTAATATTTTTTTTCAATCTAACTCAAATGAATTAGATATTTTCCAAGTACCTGAATTAAAGTGTAATAAATGCAGTTTATTTGCAATAAAATTTAAATTTAATGTGTTTCCATTTATTTCCTTCCATATTTTATTGTGTTTTCTAGTTGTATCTATGTTCAATTCCAAACACAATGCGGGTTCGTATGAATCAATTGAATAATTCTCGAAAACTATTTTATTATGAATTTCTAAATAGTATTTTAAACTTTTCTGAAAATTTCTTAATTCAATATTTTCTTCAATTTTTAAGCTAAAATCATTATTTTTTTTTACAAATCCTGACAATTCAAGCTCAAAAGAAACTGATTGACTGGCATATTTTTTTAAGCTATCAGTTAAAAAATATTCGTTTTTTTCATCCCAACTAAATGGTTCAATAAGCAAAATTTTTGGAATAAAAGACGCATCAAACTTTATTGAGTTTTTTTTTGCTAATTCTTTCACAAACGAAACTATATTGGTATAATTTGAATTGCAAGGTATTAATGCAACACAAAATTTTTTTCCTAAATCGGGGTACATCTAACAATTTTTTTCGAATATATCTAGTTATACTCGAACTTAAAGTTAAATTATATAAATAGTTAATATTAATATTTTAAGTGTACTTCTTGTTAGTAAAACAAATTGTAAAATAATTATTTAAGTAAATAAATTGCCAACCAATTATTTTATATATGAAAGTACATTTTATTTCAATTGGTGGAGCAGTAATGCACAACTTAGCTTTGGCATTATTGGCAAAAGGATATACAATTACTGGTAGCGATGATGAAATATATGAACCAGCAAAATCGCGTTTAGAATTGAAAGATATTTTGCCTAAAAGTTTAGGTTGGAATGAAAATAATATTCATGAAGGTTTGGATGCAGTTATTTTAGGCATGCATGCCAAGAAAGATAATCCAGAATTATTAAAAGCCATAACATTGGGTTTGAAAATATATTCGTTTCCAGAATACATGTATGAACAAACCAAAGAAAAATTGAGAATAATTGTAGGTGGAAGTCATGGAAAAACAACTACAACAGCTATGATTTTGCATGTACTAAATTATTTTAAAATTGATTTTGATTATTTAGTTGGTAGCAAATTAGATGGTTTTGATACCATGGTAGGTTTAAGCAATCAATCGAAGATTGCAGTATTTGAAGGCGATGAATATTTAACATCGGCCTTAGATTTAAGACCTAAGTTTCATGTATACAAAGCCGATATTGGTATTATTACAGGCATTTCGTGGGATCACATCAATGTATTTCCAACGTATGAAATTTATTTAGAACAGTTTAAAATATTTGTGGAAGCATTACCTAAAAATGGTTCAATAATTTATAGTGCTGACGACAATGAAGTAAAAAAATTGATTGAAAATTCAATTATTGATTCAATAAAATTACCTTATTCAACTCCAGATTTTGAAATTAATAATGGTGTAGTTCATTTAAAAATAAAGGATTTAATTATTCCTTTACAGTTTTTTGGTAAGCATAATTTGCAAAACATGATGGCTGCTAAATATGCTTGCGAAGCTTCTGGTGTGGATGAATTACAATTTTTAGAAGCGATACAAACTTTTAAAGGAACATCAAACAGACTAGAAAAGATTTTTGAAAATGAAAATTCATTAATTATTAGAGATTTTGCCCATGCTCCATCAAAACTAAAAGCCACTGTAAATGCTGTTAAAGAATTAAATCCGGAAAGGAAGTTAATAGCTATTTATGAATTGCATACATACAGTAGTTTGAATAAAAGTTTTTTACCTCAATATATAAACAGTATGAAAAATGCAGATGTTAAGGCAGTGCTTTACAGTAAACATACTTTAGAAATGAAAAAAATGCCAATGCTTGAAAATAAAGATGTGGAAGAAGGTTTTGGAGAAAATGTAAAGGTTTTTACTAATAAAAATGAGTTGGAAGTTTTTATTAAAAATAATTATACAAAAAATGAAAATTTATTACTTATGAGTAGTGGAACTTTTGATGGTATGGATTTAAATTTTAATAAATAAAAATTATTTATTTTCGTTTTAAAATTATGAAATTTATATTTTATTTAAACACTTTATTGCTTTCATTATTGTGCAACAATGTTTTTGCACAACAAGGCGATATTAAATGTGACAATATTGAGCAAAATATACCTGTTCCATGGCAATTGTTTAGAGAAGGAGATGTAAATTTTAGTAAACGAATAGTTAGAATTATTGATTTGAGAGAAAAACCAAATCAAGTTTTATTATACCCTAAAAATGCATTGCCAGTAATAATGTACGAGGCCATTAAAACTAAAAAATTAATTCCTTTTAAAAACGATAGTTGTACCAGTGTTTATAGTACTGAAAGTATTTTAAAAATGGGAACAGATACTCAGTTTGTCGAAAATCCAAATCCCGAAAACCCTGAGGAAGTAAAAACAGATACAGTTATAACACCATTTGACCCTTTAACTAGAATTTATAAGCTAAGGATTGTAGAAGATTGGCTTTACGATAAAAAACACAGTAGCTATGTTATTAAAATAGTTTCAATAGCTCCGGTTTATAAACTAAAAATTGCTGGTATTGACCTAGGCGACCAAGATTTATGTGTATTTAGATATTATTATAATGATGTAAACAAACCGAAAGATGTAAGAAATTTGTTAGCTAAAAAATGTGTGTTTAATAGGCAAAACAATGCAGCCATGATGAGTTTTGATGCATTTTTTGAAGGTAGATATTTTTCAAGTTATATTGTAAAAGCAAGCAATCAAAGAGATTTTTATATTAAAGACCAAACAGAATATAAAGACAATGGATTGGATGCTATTTTAGAAAACCAAAATATACAGGATGATTTAATAAAAAGGGAGCAAGATTATTATGACAATTAATACCAATTGTATTTATAAAATAGTCCAAAGCTGTTTTATAAATTTATTCCGATTAATCGCATACGCGTCAACTTAAATTTAGTTTTAAGATGGGAAACGTTAATAAACATTATAGTTCCAAAGGAACGACTTTACAGAAGCATCGGGTTTTAACTCGTTGAAAAAAAACGAACAGAACCCTCTCCAAGAAAACCTCAAAATCTTTGCGAAAGCCTCTGACTTTCGCAAAGATTTTGAGGTTTTCGTTTTTTTATTTATTCATTTTACCCCGAATTTCATTCGGGGCTACCGTAAGTTCGTTCCTCCGGAACTTACATTTGAAAATACTTAAGTTGACGCCTCTGCGATAAATCGTTACTTAATGCCGCCAACACAATAACGCCTTACGTTAATAAAATTGAAATAATAGCTTTGTGCAAGCGGTATAACTTATTTATTTATTAGTTTTTGGAAGTATAAAGCACCAATTGAATATGCTATACAATCTAGCCAATCTGCAGTAAAATAGGGCGATTTTTTAGGAATTATTATTTCAAATACTATGCAAAAATAAATACAAGAAAAAAACACCAACTTTCTATTAAAAACAAAACCATTGTTTTTTGCAACAAAAGTTCTTTGCAGAATCAATGCTACTCCTAAAATGATAGGTAATAAAACAATATCATCTATATAATTGTCTAAAATTTTAAAATGTATATTATTAAATATTAATATTAAATGTATTAACCATAATATGAGCGCAATGATAAAGTAAATGTATTTACCCATTTGCACTAACCAGGAAGAGCCATTAAAACAAAAGTGGTTATAGCAATAATGCTTAATATAATTAATTGACCACCCCTAATAATTGTTTCTATAAATTTAATAAAAAAGTTGTTTTCCGAATTTTTAAGTTTTACAAAATCCATTAAAACAGATTGATTTTGCCATTTTTTCTCAAGCTCGTCAATTTCTTTTCTATATTTATAATCCAGTATTTCGCCACAGGTGCTACAAAAAGCTTTTTCACCACTACTCCAACTGTTGCAATGCTCACATTTTTTTTGATTGTAAATACTTTTCAAGCAATTATTTAGTGTTTTGGCAAAACTAGTTAAATAGCTTTAACAATTCACGTTCTCTAAATTCAAAAATTTCTTTCACTTTTTTATCTACAAACAACCAATGTAAAATAGGTGCAAATATCCATCCTTTCGAAAGGTACGAAACCCTGTCTTTCATTATTGTTTTACCATTTACTTCTTCAAAAAAATGCTCGTGATACCACAAAGTATACGGTCCTTTTACTTGGTTATCAGCAAATTTATAAGGCATATCCCATTCAGTTATTTCTGTTTTCCATTTAAAAGAAATTCCATTTAATTTAATTTTATAATCAATTAAAGTTCCTTTTTTCATTTCAATTGGCGATGGAGTTAGAATTTTGAAATAAACTTCGCTTGGGGTAATTTTATTTAAATTTTCGGCTTTACTAAAAAAATCAAATACTTCACTTAAAGGTTTATTAATGGTAGTAGTTTTTTCTAAAATATATTTTTTCATATATTGGTTTCAACAACAAATAATTAAAGAAGTTTTTGCTATGATATTATTTATATAATATGTATATAATTTTTAAGCTAAAATTTTTAGGTTAAACTTGCAAAATGAATTATTTAAGAGCTGAAAACCTTTCGAAATATTATGGCGAAAGACATTTATTCAGTAATATAACTTTTACTATTACAAAAGGACAAAGAGTAGCATTAATTGCCAAAAACGGATCTGGTAAAACCAGTTTGCTCAATATTTTAACTGGACGCGATTCGGGCGATGAAGGTCAGGTAGTTATTGATAAAAATATTAGATGGGCTTACATTGAACAAGAACCTCAATTTTATGAAACAGACGATGTTTGGACAGCAATTTACAAATCGGAAAACGAATTGTTACAATGTGTTGCCAAGTACGAAGAAGTAATTGAGCAATTAGAAAAAGACCCCAATAATATTGAAAATCAAAATCAGCTTCAGTATGCAATGGAGGCTATGGATTTGAATAATGCATGGGATATTGAAACTAAAATAAAAACTATTTTACAGCAATTAAATTTAAATGAAAATTTACATAGTAAAATAGATAGTTTAAGTGGAGGACAGAAAAAACGACTTGCAATTGCAAGGGTTTTGGTTCAACAACCCGATTTTATAATTATGGATGAGCCTACCAATCATTTAGATATAAAAATGATAGAGTGGCTTGAAACTTTTTTAACTGTAAACAATACCACCCTTTTATTGGTTACCCACGACAGGTATTTTTTAGATAAAGTATGCAACGAAATAATAGAATTAGCCGAAGGCAATTTATATGTTCATAAAGGTAATTATGCTTATTTTTTAGAAAAAAAAGCACAAAGAGAAGAGTATATGGATAAAGAAGCTGATGCTGCAAGAAAACATATGCGTAAGGAACTTGAGTGGATGAGAAAACAGCCCAAAGCAAGAACTACAAAATCGAAAAGTAGAATTGAAGATTTTTATGAAACTAAAGAAAAAGCTTCCTATAAACGTGATGATGCTAAGGTAGAAATAAAAATGAAAATGGAACGCCTAGGTTCTAAAATACTCGAAGTACAGCAATTAAGCAAAAAGTATGATAATTTAATAATCTGTAATGAATTTACATATATTTTTAAACCAGGAGAAAGAATAGGAATTATAGGCAAAAATGGAGTTGGTAAAACTACTTTTTTAAATATGTTGCTAGGAACAGAAAAGCACGATTCAGGCAAAATAAGTACAGGAGATACTGTAAAGGTTGGATATTACAGTCAGTTAGGCATGCAACTTAAGGAAGATAAAAGAGTAATTGAAGTAATTACTGACATAGCTGAATATGTAGAAATGACCAAAGGTGAAAAGCTAACAGCTAAAACTTTATTAACTCGGTTTTTATTCGATCCTAAAAAACAGCATAATTATGTAAGTTCATTAAGTGGAGGAGAAAAGCGTAGACTTTACTTATTAACTATTTTAATGAGTAGGCCAAACTTTTTAGTTTTAGATGAACCAACAAACGATTTAGATATAGAAACTTTAAATGTATTGGAAGAGTTTTTAGAAGATTATGACGGTTGTATTTTAGTAGTTACACACGATAGGTATTTTATGGATACTATTGTTGATAGTTTATTTGTTTTTGAAGGTGACGGAATTGTTAGGCCATTTAATGGAAATTACCAAGAGTATTTAAATGAACAAGAAGAACTGGTTTTACTGAATGCTAAAAACAAATCTGATTTAGCAAAAGGAATTGTAAAACAAAACACAGATACAAATAATGTTCAAGTTACAACCAAAAAGAAACTTACTTTTAATGAACAACGATTGTTTGAGCAACTTGATATTGAGTTAAAAATGCTACAAACTAGAAAAACTGAAATTGAATCATTACTTAGTTCACCCGTTGTTGCTACCAATGAAATAGCTAATTTGGGAAAAGAACTGATAGAAGTCAATAATTCGATAGATGATAAAGAGTTAAAATGGCTTGAATTAAGCGAATAAGTTTTAAATTTATTGTACTGTTTTGCCATAAATAAATATTTTTATTAAAACAGTTGTATTCTTAGCAAAGAGGTCTATATTTGCACTCCCTAAAAACGAAATGATTCTGTAGCTCAGCTGGTAGAGCATTACACTTTTAATGTAGGGGTCCTGGGTTCGAATCCCAGCGGGATCACAAAAAAGCTTTGAGAAATCAAAGCTTTTTTTTTGTTAAATTTTTCAATAAATTTAATAGATTATTTCACTATAATTGAAATTATTTATTTTAATGAAAGAATCAAAACGCACAATTTTATTCCTAGTTTTAGGATCCTTTTTTATTGCAAATGCTTTAATTGCAGAATTTATTGGAGTTAAAATATTTTCGTTAGAAGCAACATTTGGATTTAATCCCGCAAACATTAATGTTTTTAAATATAACCTTTCTTTTAACTTAACTGCTGGAGTTATTTTGTGGCCAATTGTATTTGTAATGACAGATATTATAAATGAATATTTTGGGCATAAAGCAGTAAGGCTGTACAGTTATATAGCAGCTAGTTTAATAGCATATTCTTTTTTAGCAGTTTATTTAGCCATGAATACCGTTGGCTCCGATTTTTGGAATATTAAAAAGCTCGAAAACAATAGTTTAGATATGAACTTGGCTTATAATAATATTTTTGGTCAAGGATTGTGGATAATAATAGGCTCATTGGTAGCTTTTTTAGTTGGTCAGGTTTTAGATGTTAAAGTTTTTCAAGCAGTTAGGAAAATAACTGGCGAAAAAAAGCTTTGGTTAAGGGCAACTATTAGCACTTTGGTTTCTCAATTAATTGATAGTTTTGTGGTGTTATTTATTGCTTTTTATATTGGCAAATTAAATACTCCCGATCAATGGCCATTAAGTCAAGTTTTAGCAATCTCATTCGTTAATTATCTTTATAAATTTATTATTGCTTGGCTTATGATACCCTTACTATATTTTATTCATAAATTGATAGATAAGTATCTTGGAAAAGAATTAGCTAAAACAATGACTACAGAAGCCGCTTTAAGTTAACAATTTGTTTATGTTATGTTTTTTGGCATTATTTTTACGTGCTTATAATTTCTTTACTTTGCAAATTAAATAAATGAAAAGGATTATAAGATTTTTTACTTTAGGAATTATTGACAAATACATAATGCGTAAATTCATATTTACATTTTTATTCTGTATTTTCTTATTTTCTTTAATTGCAGTATTTATTGATATTTCTGAAAAAATGGATGACTTTATAAAACACAAGCCACCACTTTCAGCTTTAATTTTTGAATATTATATATGGTTTATTCCATACTTAATGGGGCTATTAAGTCCAGTTTTTCTTTTTTTGTCTACTATTTTTTTTAATTCAAAACTTGCTCAAAATACTGAAATAATTTCTATTTTAAATAGCGGTGCTCCATTTTATAGATTTTTAAAACCATACCTTTTTTCTGCGTTTATTTTATTTATAGTTTTCCTTTTTGCAAATACTCATTTTTTACCAATTGCTGATAAACATAGGTTAAAATTTGAAGATACTTGGATTCGCGACAAAGTTGAAACTCAGAATAATAATATTTATTATATGCTTAATGATTCATCAGTTATACATATGGAATCGTATAATTACATTGATAGCGTTGGTTTTAATTGTACCATTGAAGGATTTAGAAACAGTAAAATACACAACAGAATTTTTGCTACAAAAATAATTTGGAATAAAACGATGAAACTATGGACTTTAGAAAATGTGCAACAAAGAACTTTTGTTGGTGATGATGAACCAATTAAAAACTTACCAAAACTAGATACTTCATTAAATATTAATCCGGATGAATTTGTTTTAAAAGCAAATTATGTTACAAGTATGACAAATCCCGAATTAAACGAATACATAAGGAAAGAAAAAGGCAAAGGTGCACCAGTTCATAAATTTTATGTAGAACTTTACAGACGTGTTGCAGTCCCTACCTCTTTTTTTATTTTAACTATTTTAGCAGTTGCTGTTTCGAGTAAAAAAAGCAGGGGAGGAACAGGTGCGCACATAGCACTTGGTTTTGGATTAACAATTTCCTATTTGTTTTTTATACAAATTTTTAATGTCATGGGTTTTTCAGGAGTTCTATCTCCTATATTAGCTGTTTGGATTCCTCCTGCTATTTATTTGATTATTGCTTTATTTTTATTAAAAAATGCACCTAAATAAATTCAATTTTGAATAGTAAAAGCAAGTATTTTCAACTTCATTTTATAGTTTTTTTGTGGGGCTTAACACCAGTTTTAGGAAAACTGATTACACTTCAAGCTCTAGACTTGGTATTTTGGAGATTAGTTTTTGCAACTTTGAGTTTAGCAATTTTTTTGTTTTATAAAAAAATTAAAATTGAATTTACTTTCAAGCAATTTTTGGTTATGATGTTAATGGGGTTTATAGTTGGAATGCATTGGTTTTTCTTTTACCACGCCATTAAAGTATCTAACGTATCAATTGCCATGACAGGTTTTAGCACCATTACTTTATTTGCTTCAATTCTTCAACCTATTTTATTAAAGAAAAAGTTTTTTTGGGGTGATGCGTTTTATGGAATTTTAATTTTAATAGGCATTGGAATAATTTTAAATTTTGAAACTAATGCTTTTTTAGGTATTTTTTATGGAACATTAGCTGCATTTACTGGTGCTTTTTTCGGTATTTATAATGGTAAACTTATTACTATTCACAATAGCTCATTAATTACTATTGTTGAATTTATTGGCGCTTTAGTGTTTATATTAATTGTAAAATATTTAATTGGTAATTATAGCTTAACTTTTGAATCATTAAGTTTGAAAGATTTTTATTGGCTATTATTTTTAAGTGTTATTTGTACAACTTTAGCATTTACATTAAGTGTAGAAATTATGAAATATTTAACCCCATTTACAGTTATTATAACAAATAATTTAGAGCCAGTTTATGGAGTTGTCATATCAATATTAATTTTTGGTCAATCGGAGCTAATGTCAAATCAATTCTATTTTGGAGCTATTATTATATTATTTTGTGTTTTCTCTTATCCTTTTTTAAAAAAAAAGGTCGAAAAAATATAGATTATTTATAAATCGCTTTGGTTAATTAAAAAATAAGTTTCATTAATTAATAAGTCAATATTGTATAAAACTAATGAAATACATAAATATTTTCTATCCAAAAACGTTTTGGTAGATTTTATAATTATATATTTGTCAAGGAATTAAAATTTATGAAATACATAAGATTACTTTTTTCAATTAGCTCAAATGTACCTCGTTGGCTAATTTTTATTTTTGATATTTTTATATGTACTGTCTCATTTATACTTGCATTTGTATTAAGGTATAGTTTCAAATTACAAGAAACTAATTTAAATAGCATTGTAACTGTTTTGCCAATAGTTATTGCAGTAAAAGCTTTGTTTATGATTTACTTTAGGCTTTATGCTGGTATAATTAGGCATACAAGCGTTCAAGATGGATTAAAAATTGCTACCACTATTTTTTTTAGTAACTTAGGTTTATTTTTAATTTCGTTATTTTATAAACAGTTTTACATAAAAGATGTAATAATTATTCCTGTTTCTATAATTTTCTTAGATTTTATAATATCAACATTCTTTTTAAGCGCATTTAGAATTTTTATAAAATTACTTTACATAAAAACATTTAATAATAGTAAAGGTGAAGTTGTTAATTATGTTATTTTCGGAGCAGGAGAATCAGGAATTATTACTAAAAGAAAATTAGAACAACATAGAGGTTCTAATTTTAAAGTTGTTGCCTTTTTTGATGATGAAAATTCACTTAAAAATAAATCATTAGAAGGGGTTAGAATTCACGATTTTGATTCTGAAATTGAACAATTAAATAAAAAATATTCAATTGACAATTTAATTATTAGTGTAGTAAATTTAAGTAAAAACAGAAAACAAGAAATTATTGATAAATGTTTATCAAATAATATTTCTGTTCAAAGCATTCCACCAATTGATAAATGGATAAATGGAGAGCTTAGTTTTAATCAAATTAAATCGGTAAAAATTGAAGATTTAATAGAAAGAGATACTATTGAATTGGATATAAATGCAATAGGAAAACAATTAAATGGAAAAGTAGTACTTGTTACAGGTGCAGCAGGTACTATAGGAAGTGAAATAGTAAACCAATTGTGTAATTTTAAAATAAAAAAAATTATTGCATTAGATTGTAGTGAAGAAGGATTATATCAATTAGAATTAAGAATTGCTGAAAATTTAAAAAACCAAAATAAAAACAACATAGAAGTAGTTGTTGCTGATATTACAAATAGTGATAGAATGAAAGCAGTTTTCGAAAGATTTAATCCCGAAATGATATATCATGCAGCTGCTTACAAACATGTTCCTTTAATGGAAAACAATCCATCGGAAGCAATTAAAACAAACGTAAAAGGAACATACACACTTGCTAATTTTGCTATTGAATATAATGTAGAAAAATTTGTAATGGTTAGTACCGATAAAGCTGTTAACCCTACCAACATTATGGGTGCCAGTAAGCGCATAGCCGAAATTTATGTGCAATCATTAAGTAATTTTATTATTGGATCAAACAAAATCAAAACTAAATTTATTACCACAAGATTTGGTAATGTCTTAGGATCAAGCGGTTCTGTTATTCCTAGATTTCGCAAACAAATTGAAGCAGGTGGACCAATTACTGTAACCCATCCTGAAATTACTCGATATTTCATGACAATACCCGAAGCTTGTCAGTTAGTTTTAGAAGCTGGTTATATGGGTAAAGGTGGTGAAATATTTATTTTTGATATGGGTAAATCAGTTAAAATAATTGACTTAGCCAAAAAAATGATTAGACTTTCTGGACTTACTTTAGGTAAAGATATTCAAATAGTATACACCGGTTTGCGACCTGGAGAAAAAATATTTGAAGAACTACTTAACGACAATGAAAACACAATACCTACCCATCACTCAAAAATAATGATAGGAAAAGTTCGTAGTTATGATTTTGAAAATGTTAAAACTAACATTACTGAATTACTAAATTTATATAGTGATCAAAATCCTACGGCTATTGTTGCAAAAATGAAACAGATAGTTCCTGAATTTATTAGTAAAAATTCACCTTTTGAACATTTAGATAATGTTCAAGAATTAAGTTCTATTACTGTTGAAAACCTTCTTCAAAATTAAAAATATTAGATATTCAGGTTCTTAAAAGTAGAATCTTTCTAAATAATATTTATTTATTCACAACATTTCTTACCAATCAATTCTTACTATCTTCGCAAACTGTTGATATTGCTAAGTCTTGATAAAAATCAGTATGGCGCTAACAATATCATACAATAGATTTGTAAAGAATTTGTAAATAAATTAAATGAGAATAAATAAACTAATACTTCTACTATCCGCCTTCTTATTAGGTTCAAAAGTAACATTGGCTGATGTAGCCGAAGGAGAAAAATTATTTAATGCAAACTGTACTTCTTGCCATGCCATAAACGAAAAAGTTGTTGGTCCTGCCTTAAAAGATATAGATAAACGACAAAGCGAAGCTTGGATTATAAAATGGGTTAAAAACCCTCAAGCAGTTATAAAATCAGGCGATGCATACGCAAACAAGATTTATAACGAATACAATCAGTCGCAAATGACTGCATTCCCTCAATTCAGCGATGGTCAAATTAAATCGATTATTGAATATATAAAAACAGGTGGACCTGCTCCAACAGTAGCATCTGGAGATGCTAATGCTTCTGGTAGTGGAACATCATCAGCTACTGGAGATGGATTTTACTCACAAACCATGTTAATTGGTTTAGGTATTTTTGCTGCTATTTTAGTTTTTATTATTTTTATATTGGTTAATATCAGAAAAGTAATCGAAAGAATATACTTAGATAAATATCCAGAAGAAAAAGAAGAGAAAAAACTACATTGGAAACAAAATAGAAAAACTTTTAGATTTAAATTATTTGTTAAACATCCAGTTGTAGGAACTATGGCTGTTGGTGCATTGGTAACCGTAATTTTGGGTTTATATGGTTTTGATTACGGTAACAAAAAAGTAGGTGTACAAAAAGGATATGCGCCTGTTCAACCAATTAATTACTCACATGAATTACATGCAGGTAAGTATAAAATTAATTGTCAATACTGCCACTCAAGTGCTGACAAAAGTAAACAAGCCTCTATACCTTCTGCAAGCACTTGTATGAACTGCCATGCTTATGTTAAAGCAAAAGCAAATTATAATGGACAGGTTTCTCCAGAAATTCAAAAAATATACAATGCAGTAGGATACGATTCTGAAAGTGGAACTTATAAAGTTGGTTATGTTCAACAACCAATTAAATGGATTAGAATTCACAACTTACCTGATCACGCTTATTTTAATCATGCGCAACATGTTAAAATTGGTAAAGTTGAATGTCAGTCTTGCCATGGTTCAATTGAAAAAATGAAAGTAGTTAGTCAACAAAAAAGTTTACAAATGGGTTGGTGTATCAATTGCCATCGTGAAGCAAAAGTTGATGTAGCTAATAATGATTATTACGAGAAATTACACAAAGATTTAAAAGCAAACAATAAAGATTTTATTACTGTTGCTCAAAATGGTGGATTAGAATGTTCTAAGTGCCATTACTAATAAATAGACAAATAGAAATCATAATTTCTTAATTAATTAACGAAGAAAAAATTTTAAATGGAAAATAAAAATAAATACTGGAAAGGTTTAGAAGAATTAAACAACGATCCAAAATTTGTTGCCGCTAAAAAGAATGAATTTACCCAAAGCATTCCTTTAGAAGAGGTATTAACTGATTCTGATGGTGAAATGCAGTCTAATAGACGCGATTTCTTGAAGTATTTTGGATTTAGTATTTCTGCTGTTGCTTTAGCTGCATGTAATAATATACCTGTTAAAAATGCAATTCCATATATTGTTAAACCAGAAAATATTACACCAGGTATACCAAATTGGTATGCAACTACTTGTGGTGCTTGTTCTACTGGATGTAGCATTTTAGTTAAAACGCGCGAAGGAAGACCAGTTAAAATAGAAGGAAATGCTGACTCACCTGTTTTCAAAGGTGGTGTATGTGCTACTGGTCATGCAAGTTTATTAGGTTTGTATGATAATGAGCGTTTAAAATTACCTACAAAAGATTCAAACGAATCAACTTGGGATATTGTTGATAATGAAATTACCAAATCTTTATCCAACGCTAAAAATATTAGAATTGTAAGTGGAACAATTAATAGTCCTTCAACTAAAAAAGTATTAGCTGACTTCACTACAAAATACCCTTCTACAAAAGTTGTTAATTATGAAGCAATTTCATATTCAGCCTTAATTGAAGCCAACAAAATAGCTTTTGGTAAAGAAGTTGTTCCATCATTTAATTTTGATAAAGCTAAAGTTATTGTAAGTTTTGGGGCCGATTTTTTAGGTACTTGGATTTCTCCTGTTGAATTTACAAAAGGATGGGCTAAAAATAGAAAGGCTGAAAATAAAAAAATGAGCCGTCATTTGCATTTTGAAAGTAATTTATCTTTAACTGGTTCTAATGCAGATTATCGTTTTCCAATAAAACCTTCAATGGAAGGTGCAGTTTTATTAAGCGTTTATAACAAAATTGCAACAAATTTTGGAGCACCAATTTTTAAAGTTCCTACCATTGAATTAGCATTAAATTCAATTGAGTTAACAGCTAAAGAATTATTAGAAGCAAAAGGAGAATCGATAGTAGTTTCGGGTTCAAATAGTTTAGATAACCAATTATTAGTTTCAGCAATAAATAGTTTATTAGGAAATATTGGTAAAACAATTGATTTAGATAATTACTCTAATCAAGTAAGTGGTAACGATGCAGCATTTGAATCATTTGTTGCAGAAATGGAAAGTGGATCTGTTGATGCTGTTATTTTTTATAACTCTAATCCTGCTTACAGTTATTATAATGCAGAAAAATTTAAAAATGCATTAAAGAAAGTCAAGACTAGAATTTCTACAAACTCATCAACCGATGAAACAGGAGAGTTATGTAACTATCAAACACCAGATAACCATTACTTAGAAAGTTGGAATGATTCTGAACCTAAGTTAGGATATTTTGGTTTAACTCAACCAACAATTACTAATGTTTTTAAAACTCGTCAAGTTCAAGAAAGTTTAATGAAATGGGCTGGTAATTCAACTGATTTTTACTCTTATGTTAAAAATAATTGGCAAGCTTCAATTTTATTTTCAGGTGAAGAGGCTTGGAATAAAGCACTTCATGATGGTTTTTATATTGCAACACCAAAAGCTACTTCTTCTATTACAGCAGCGGCTTTATCAAATGAAATTTCAAACAGAGTTACAGTAAATTATACAACAAATTTAAAAAATACAGAATTAAAATTATATACCAAAGTAGCTATAGGTGATGGTACACATGCAAATAATCCATGGTTGCAAGAATTACCCGATCCAATTAGTAAAGTTTGTTGGGATAATTATTTAACTATCGGTAAAGTAACTGCTGATCAATTTAATTTAAAAGATGGTGATATTGTTACTTTAACAGTAGGAAAAAATTCAATAGAAGGATTACCAGTTTTAATTCAGCCAGGACAAGCAAATTCAACCATTGGATTAGCAATTGGGTATGGAAAATTAAAAGGAAAAGTTGCTTCTAATTTTGGAAAAGGTTTAGGAAAAAATGCATTTGGATTAGTTAGTTACGATAAAAGTAATTACCGATATAACGCGTTTCAGGGAGTAACAATTACTAAAACTGATGATGGGTATGAATTGGCACAAACTCAAACACATCATACTATTGAAGGACGTAATTTAATTAGAGAAGCGTCTTTAAATGAGTATATAAAAAATCCTAGTGCAGGGAATAATGAGCATGCACATATAATTTCACTTTGGGAAGAGCATGATAGCAAAGGACACAAATGGGGCATGGCAATCGATATGAACGCATGTACAGGTTGTGGTGCTTGTGTTGTTAGTTGTTCTGCCGAAAATAATGTTCCTGTTGTTGGTAGAAAAGAAATTCTAAATGGCAGAGAAATGCATTGGATTAGAATAGACAGATATTATAGTTTTAAAAACTTAACTACAGGAAAACCTTCTACCAAAGAAAAAGAATATAACGATAAAAACGAAAAGATAGATTTTGAAAATATTTCAGTGATGTATCAACCAATGATGTGTCAACATTGTGGTCATGCACCTTGTGAAACGGTTTGTCCAGTATTAGCAACTGTTCATAGTTCTGAAGGTTTAAATCAAATGACATATAATCGTTGTATTGGAACTAGATATTGTGCAAACAACTGTCCTTATAAAGTTAGAAGATTCAATTGGTTTAAATACAGAGAAAATGATCAATTCGATTTCCATTTCAATAACGATTTAGGAAGAATGGTTGTTAATCCGGACGTTACTGTAAGATCAAGAGGAGTAATGGAAAAATGTTCTTTCTGTGTTCAAAGAATTCAAGCAAGTAAATTAAAAGCTAAAATTGAAGACAGAATAATGGTTGATGGTGATGTTAAAACCGCTTGTCAACAATCATGTCCAGCTGATGCTTTAGTTTTTGGAGACATGAATGATCCTAAAAGTGAAATTTCTAAATTATTTAAAAACGAAAGAAAATATGTTTTATTAGAAGAGTATAATGTACAGCCATCTGTTGGTTACATGACTAAGATAAGAAATGTAAATGAATCGATTGCTGGTGAACAGAAAGCACCAACAAAACATGAAGAAAAGCATGAAGGACATAAAGAATCTGAAAAAGCACATTCTTAAAATTCAATAATCAATTAATAAATAAAAATAATATAATTACATGTCATACGAATCGCCAATTAGAGATTTGCTCGTAACAGGTGGTAAAACCTATAGTGATATTACTAGAGAAGTAACAAGACCAATAGAAAATAAGCCTTCAAAGGCTTGGTGGATTGGCTTTGGTTTATCATCTATAGTTTTAGCAATTTGGATTTTTGCAACCACTTATACTATGTTAGTGGGTATTGGAGCCTGGGGTTTAAATAAAACTGTAGGTTGGGCTTTTGATATTACTAACTTCGTTTTTTGGGTTGGTATTGGTCATGCTGGTACATTAATTTCAGCAGTTTTATTGTTGTTTCGTCAAAAATGGCGTATGTCAATTAATCGTTCTGCTGAGGCAATGACAATTTTTGCAGTATTATGTGCTGCATCATTTATTATTTCTCACATGGGTCGTCCTTGGGTAGCATATTGGCCTATTCCACTTCCTAACGCTTTTGGTAGTTTATGGGTAAACTTTAATTCACCATTGGTATGGGATGTGTTTGCAATTTCAACTTATTTTTCAGTTTCTTTAGTTTTTTGGTATGTTGGTTTAATACCTGATATAGCAACTGTTAGAGATAGAGCAACTTCAAAAGCCAGAAAGTTTTGGTATGGATTTTTTGCAATGGGTTGGAATGGTTCAACTAAGGTTTGGCATAGGTATGAAGTAATTAGTTTAATATTAGCAGCAATATCAACTCCTTTAGTATTATCAGTTCACTCTATTGTATCTATGGATTTTGCAACTTCGTTGGTTCCTGGATGGCATACAACTATTTTTCCTCCATATTTCGTAGCTGGAGCAATATTTTCAGGATTTGGAATGGTTTTAACTTTATTAGTAGTTGCAAGAGAGGTTTTAGATTATAAAGATTATATAACTACTGAACATTTAGATGCAATGAGTAGAATAGTAATGTTAACAGGAACTTTAGTAGGTTTGGCTTACATAACTGAGTTTTTTGTTGCCGCTTATTCAGGAGTTGAATATGAACAATATGCTTTTATTAACAGAGCAACCGGTCCTTATTGGTGGAGTTACTGGATAATGATGAGTTGTAACTTATTGGCACCACAAGTTTTTTGGTCAAGATGGGCTAGAACAACTCCTTGGTTTTTATTTGTTATGTCAATTATCGTAAATATTGGAATGTGGTTCGAACGATTTGTAATTATTGTTACTTCATTACATAGAGATTTTTTACCATCAAGTTGGACAATGTACGCACCAACTATAGTTGAATTTTCAATTTTATTAGGATCTTTTGGTTTATTCTTTTTCTTTTTCTTTTTGTTCATGAAATTTTTGCCATCAATAAATATGGCTGAATTAAAAAGTATAGTTAAAACAAAACATGCAATTGAATTAGAAAAACACTATACTGAATTATTAAACAACAACCATAAAATGCCAATTCAAACGCAAGAAATGAAAGGAGATTCAGTTCATGGACACTAATAAAGTAATTTTAGGAATTTATAATGATCCTGACCATATTTATGATGCAACAAAAAAGTTAATTCATGATGGATACAGAGTAAGAGATGTTTATTCGCCATTTGCAATTCATGGAATGGATAGAGTTTTAGGTATTAAAAGATCTAATTTAACAGTAGCTGCATTTATTTTTGCAATGTTAGGTATCTGTTTGGCATTAACTTTACAAACGTATACTTCTTATTTTGATTGGCCAATTAATATTGGTGGTAAACCATTTTTACATATCCCTACTTACATTCCTATCACTTTTGAATTATCAATTCTTTGTACTGCTTTTGGTATGGTTGGTTGCTTTTTTGCAGTTAATAGAATGGCTTGGGGTAAAAATGCCGATATTATTGATATTAGAGTTACTGACGATTTATTTGTAGTAGCTATAGACATTATTCCTAATAAAACTGATATAGCTGAATTAAGCTCATTATTAAAAAATAATGGTGCAATTGAAATAAGAGAAAGGGAGTTTGAAGACTAATAATATGAAACTAAAAAATATAACATTAGCAATTATAGTTGGTTCAGGATTAGCTTTTATAGCTTCTTGTTCTGCAGGAGGAGATAATCCTGGAACTGAATATGCACCAAATATGTACCATTCTTTTGCTTATGAACCATTAAGCCAACAAGAAGATAAGCCAAATACCATAAATGAAAATGGTATGAACATGCGTTTACCTGCAAAAAACACTATTGCACGAGGACAAGCAGATTATGCAAAATATAATTTAGCTAAAACTGCAGAAGCATATGAAAGTGCTAGTTCTTTAGTTAATACCATTAAAGCAACAAACTATAATGTTGCAGAAGGAAAAAGATTGTATAATATAAATTGTACTCCTTGTCATGGTGAAGACGGTCTTGGAAATGGAACTATTGTTGCCGATGGAAAATTTCCTAAAGTACCTAGTTATGCTGATAGACTTCCAACTATAAATGATGGAAAAGCATTTTATTCAATAAAATATGGAAAAAATTTAATGGGTGCTTATGGTACAGTTTTGTCACCAAACCAAATTTGGCAAGTTATACATTATATAAATACTTTTAAAACACCAGCAACCAATGCTTCAACTACAGCTGTGGTTGATAGCACTGTAAAAAACTAATTTGAATTAATTATTTGTAAAAAAAAATTATGTCACACGATACCCATATAGAAATTAAAGAAGAAAAATATATTGTTACCGATGGTAATAAAAAGTGGTCATACGGTTTAATGATAGCTGGAATTATTTTAACTGTAATAGGTTATTTTACTTATCATCCTTCGGTTGAAGGAATGAATTTAAGTGCAGAAGATATACACCATTTGGTATCAAAACGTTTTTGGGCTAATTTATTAGTTGATAGCTATTTTACGTTTATTATTGCTACTTGTGCAATTATATTTGTAGTTATTAGTCAATTATCGAACGCTTCATGGTATGTAGCCATTCGTAGAATTCCTGAAGCCATGAGTACATATATGGTAATTGGTGCAGGTTTACTATTTGCAGTTATTGTTATTAATTTCTATGTTTTGCATGGTGGAATTTACCATTGGGCACACCCTGGTGTTATGGAGACAGATCCATTATTAATGAAAAAAACTTGGTACTTATCAAAACCTTTTTTATTAATAAGATTAGTACTATTTACAGCATTTTGGATTTATTGTGCAGCTAAAATTAGAAAAAATTCTCAAAATGAAGATCTGATTGGAGGAATTGAAAACTTTGAGAAAAATTTCAGAATCTCTGCTACATTTTTAGTTGTTTTTGGTTTTACTTTTTCTATGATGGCTTGGGATTTAATGATGAGTATTGATGCTCATTGGTATTCAACTATATTTACTATTTATAATTTTGCAACAGGTTGGGTAAGTGCATTAACCGTTATTTACTTAATTGTTTGGTATTTGCGCGGTAATGGTTATTTAAAAATTGCTACAGATGAACATCAACACGATTTAGGTAAATTTATGTTTGCATTCTCTGTATTTTGGACTTACATGTGGGTGGCTCAGTTTTTATTAATTTGGTACGCAAATATTCCTGAAGAAGTAGTTTACTACAGAGAAAGAATGTTTGGTTCTTATAGCTTTAATTTTTATATTAACATTGTTTTAAATTTTATAGTTCCTTTTTTCTTATTTATGATGAGAGATGCCAAAAGAAACAGAACAATGGGTTTTATAGTTGGTGGAGCAATTTTAGTTGGTCATTGGAACGATTGCTTATTAATGGTTATGCCTGGTGCTATGGATTTACCAACTACCATTTCAGAACACAACCCTATGGGTTCAATTGATATTCCAAACCAAGGAATTGGTTTTATGGAAATAGGAATGATTACCTTTTTTGCAGGTTTGTTTTTAACAGTTGTTATGAAAGCATTAACTAAAGCTAATCTTTATCCTACCCGCCATCCATATATTTACGAAAGTGCATTACACGATGTAGGTGTATAGATTTATAAAAAAAAAGTCCTAATTAACCAATTAGGACTTTTTTTTGTTTTATGGACTAAAATTTACTTACATTTGTTTTGCAATTGAAAAAAATAGCATACATATTATTTGCATTATTCTATTTAACTCTTACTAGTAAAGTAAATGCTAAAATACATTTTTGTGGTGGAAGCATTACTGATGTGAACCTTTTTAGTTATTCAAATGAAGATGCTTGTGAATGTGATGAAATGACTGATAATTCATGTTGCAACGATGTGAACATTCAATGCAAAATTGATGATAGTAAAACAAACTTATTGAAGGTAATAAACATAAACTTTCAACAAAAATTTACTTTACTTTGTATTACATTTAACAAAATTCTTCAATTTAATTTTAGTAGTTTATATACAAACTGCTATTATATTTTTGATAATAAACCACCCAATATTTTAAAGCACTTAAGTGCTATTTTTCTTCGTATTTAGGATTGTTTTAGCCATTTATTTAATGGCAATTGTTATTTTATTTAACAAATTTTTATTCAATAATTATTTATAACAAATTATTGAAATGTGTAATAGCATTTCAATTTAAAACAATTTAAAAAAATGAAAAATTTAATTTTCTGTGCCATTATATTGGCAGGATTCCTTTTAGTATCGTGTACTAAAGAAGAAACAAAACAAACAAACAACAATACAGCCTCAGTGGCAAACATAAATGTAGTATTTAATAATACAGTTTCAGGTATGGCTATAAATACTGATAATACTAATTATACCAATGCAATTGGAAATAAATATACAGTAGATATATTAAAGTATTATGTAACTAACATAGTTTTAGAAAAAGAAAATGGAGCGTTGTTTTATGCTAAAAATTATAATTTAATTGATTTAAATGAAACGTTACAAAATACCATTTCATTAAAAAATGTACCAACAGGTAAATACACTAAGTTAAGATTTATTTTAGGGGTTGATTCAGCAAGGAATACAAGTGGGTTACAAGACGGTTATTTAGATCCAAGTTACGGAATGATTTGGACTTGGAACACGGGTTACATATTTTTTAAACACGAAGGAAATTTTACTAATTCAGCCAATCAAGTTAAACCATTGCGCTTTCATTTGGGAACAGAAGCTGCCAGGGGATTTGTAGAAGTATGGTTACCTGAAATTAATATAAATGGGATTAATTCAAAGTTGACTATTGATTTTGATTTGAATAAAGCATATTCTTCAACTAGTAATATCGACTTTAATGTTGATAATGATCGACAATCAACCGAGGAAGTTGATAGATTTTGGATATCAAATTTAAAGAATAATTTAGAAAAGTCTTTTTCGTATAAAAATATTGAATAAATGAAAAAGTATTTATTTTTTATAATAATTATAGGTGTAGTACTTGTAGTTTCATGTTCAAAAAATACGGATGTAACGGTAAACACAAGCAATCCAATTGATACACCCGCAACACCATTTAATTTAATTGCTCCCTTTGGCTTTCCTCCAATTATTATTCCTAATAATAATAAAATGACAGTGGAGGGAATTGCATTAGGAAGAAAGCTGTTTTATGATCCAATGTTATCATTAGATAATTCTCAATCTTGCGGCAGTTGTCACAATCAAAGATTTGCTTTTACTGATAGTACTTTGCAATTTAGTAAAGGTATAACAGGTGAAATTGGAACTAGAAATGCCATGCCAATAATGAACTTGGCTTGGGAACGAAAGTTTTTTTGGGATGGGGGAGCAGCTACTTTAGAAGACCAAGTTATTGGGCCAATTACCAATCCTATTGAAATGCACGAAACTTTGAATAATGTTTTATCAAAATTAAATAAGCACAACGAATATCCTAGGTTATTTAAAAGGGCTTTTGGAACTGATAGCATTACTACGCAATTATTAATGAAAGCAGTTGCTCAGTTTGAAAGAACTATTATTTCGGCAAATAGCAAGTACGATAAGTATGTTAGAGGTGAAGCAGAGTTAACTTTTGATGAATTAAAAGGAAAAGAATTGTATGAAGACCAAAAGAAAGGGGATTGTTTTCATTGCCATGTGCTAGGAAGTACTTTTACCGATTTTGATTTTAGAAACAATGGGTTAGATTCTATATTTACCGACTTAGGAAGATATAAAAATACTTTAAAAGAAACCGATAAAGGAAAGTTTAAAACACCCTCTTTGCGAAACATTGAACTAACTGCACCTTACATGCACGATGGACGTTTTAAAACCCTTGATGAAGTATTGGAGCATTACAATTCAGGCTTTAAAGTAACCTCACAAAACTTAGCTGCCGATATTGCGCTGGCAGAAAAAGGGAGACTTAGCAATGAAGAAAAACAACAAATTATAGCATTTTTAAAAACATTAACCGATACCGAATTTATAAATAATCCAAACTTTAAAAAACCATTAACAAATGAAAAATTTAATTAAAACAAACGTAATTTTAATAGCAATAGCACTAATAAGTTTAATGGCATTTACTAGCAAAGTAAAACCTACTACTGCCAAGTTTAAAGTATTTGGCAATTGCCCACAATGCAAAGATAGAATGGAAACTGCTTTAGATGTTAAAGGTATAAAATCAGCCGAATGGAATGTAGATAACAAAATAATGGAAGTAGTTTATTTATCAAATAAAATTACAATTGAAAAAATACATGAAATAATAGCTGCTAGTGGCCACGATACCGAAAAAGCCAAAGCACCAGATGCAGTTTATTTAAAACTTCCTGATTGCTGCATGTATAGAGACAATGACAATACCCACCATGATTAAAATTATGAATTTTGAATTTTGAATTAAAATGTTAATTTCTAATTACTGATTAAATAATTTGTGTGGGAACAATTCCCCCTTATGAGTTTGCATTGCTGAGGGAAGGGTGCCGAAAGCTTTCGGTATAGGGGGATTTTTTTAAACGAATAACGAATAACGAATAACGAATAACGAAAAACGAAAAACGAATAACGAAATTCGAAATTCGAAATTCGAAAAACGAAAATCGAAAAACGAAAATCGAAAATCGAAAATCGAAAAACGAAAAACGAAAATCGAAAAACGAAAATCGAAAAACGAATATCGAATATCGAATAACCAACTCGCAATAAACCAACCCGCAATAATCAACACACAATACTCAGTGAAAAATATATTATTAATAGTTTTAATTATTTCATTTAAAGTTAGTTTAACACAAAACCTGAAGGGAATAGTTTTAAATACTGATTTAAAAGGAAACATTACTCCTATACAAGGGGCAATGGTAAGGTGGATGAATGACAAAAACATTATGACTACCGATAGCAATGGGGTTTTTGATATTCCATTTTTTGAAACTACTAAAAAACTAATTGTATCATATGTTGGGTTTAAGACTGATACTATTTTTGTAGCGGAGAAAAAATTTATAAAAGTGTTATTAATAACCAAAAACACTTTGAAAGATATAAACATAACCATAGATAGAAAAAGCGCAGAAATAAGTTTTATTGACCCTTGGAAAACAACCATAATGAATGAAAAAGAGTTGTTTAAAGCTGCCTGTTGTAACCTAAGCGAAAGCTTTGAAACCAATCCCTCTGTGGATGTAAATATAACCGATGCCATAACAGGAACTAAGCAAATACAAATGCTGGGTTTGGCAAGCCAATACTCATTACTAACGCAAGAAATGTTGCCAGGGGCACGCGGAATTGCAGTAAACTATGGCAATACATACACACCAGGAAGTTGGATAAACAGCATACAAGTTACCAAAGGAATTGGCTCAGTAGTAAATGGATTTGAAAGCATTGCAGGGCAAATAAATACCGAATTGCATAAGCCCGATGTAAAAGAAAAAGTATATTTTAATGCTTATGCAAGCGAGGGAGGCAGGTACGAATCAAACTTAATTTTAGCCAAAACTTTTAAAAATTCATTTAGCCATTCGTTAATGTTGCATGGTAGTTTTTTAACTGCTCGAATGGACAATAACAACGATGGATATTTGGATAATCCATTGGGGTTTCAACTGAATGCAGCTTATCGTTTTAAGTACAATAACGGGCAAGGAATTGTGTTGCAAGGTGGATTGCGCGCTTTGGTTGATAACAAAACTAGCGGACAGTTTGATTATGATAGTGATGAAATTCAATCTCAAATACTATTATTTGGTACTAAAATAAATGCAGAAAGAAAAGAAGGTTGGCTAAAAATTGGTTATGTGTTTCCAAAAAAAATATACCAAAATATTAGTTTACAAGTATTAGGCGTTAATCAAAAACTAGATTCCTATTTTAGTTTTAACGATTATAAAGCAACTCAAAATTCGGCTTATGCTAATTTAATTTATCAATCAATTATTAGCAGTAGCGACCATAGAATTAGAACTGGCTTTAGTTTTATGTATGACCAATACAAGGAAAAACTATTTAACAAAATAGAGTATAACTTTAACCGAAACGAAATAGTTAGCGGGGCGTTTTTCGAATACACTTACAGTTATTTAAATAAATTTACATTGGTAGCAGGGCAAAGATTAGATTATAATAACTTGTACGGACTTTTTTACACCCCACGCATACATAGCCGATATATTATAAATAAAAACCTAACACTGAGGGCAAGTGGTGGAAAAGGACAACGAACTGCCAATATACTAGCCGAAAACACGGGCCTTTTGGTAAGTGCAAGGCAGTTTGTATTTAACAATAATTATAACCAAAATGCGTATGGTTTGCAGCAGGAAATAGCTTGGAATTATGGTGCATCGGTTACTAAAGATTTTAAATTGAACTACCGAAAAGGAACTTTAAGTATTGATTATTATTACACTTATTTTATAAACCAAGTGGTGGTGGATAGGGATATAAACCCAAGCCAAGTAAGGTTTTATAACTTAAATGGAAGTTCGTTTTCTAACAGCATGCAAATTCAACTTGACTATGAACCCATCAAACGATTGGATGTAAAACTGGCTTATAGGTTTTACAACGTGCAAACGCAATATGATTATATAGGCATAAAACAAGTGCCTTTAATAGCTGCTCATAGGGCATTTATTAATACCAGTTACACCACCAAAAACAAATGGAATTTTGATTTAACGTGGCAATGGATTGGAAGAAAAAGATTGCCTAGCACTGCTTTAAATCCCAACGATTATCAGTTTGCTGATTACTCCAATAGTTTTATGCTGGTAAATACACAAGTAACCAAAAGTTTATTTGGCAAAAAATTAGATATATACTTAGGTGTAGAAAACGTGTTCGATTTTAAACAAACCAATACCATTATAGATGCTCAAAATCCATTTGGAAGCTACTTTGACGCAAGCATGGTTTGGGGTCCAGTATTTGGCCGCATGGTTTATGGAGGAGTAAGGTTTAAATTTTAGTTTTTAGCAACTGGCTGCTGGCTTCTAGCATCTGGCAAATAATCAAACTAACAATCAAACAATTCAACAACTCAACCAACCAACAATCTTTCAAGCATAAAAGGTGCAGCAACAAATCCCCCTTATGGGCTGGATTTGCGTACTAAAACATCCCCCTAACCCCCTTTACTCACCCATAGGCCAATGCGCAAGGGGGAAGCGTTTGATGCAAAAAATTTCAGGACTATACAATTTACAAAAAAAGGTGCGGGAAATATTCCCCCTTTTGGGCTGGCTTTGCGAAGAGAAGGGGGTTAGGGGGATGTTTTTTTGAACTAGCAAAAGGCTGCTGGCAACTAGCTTATGGCTTCTAGCAAAAGATCCATTGCCGTTATCGGTTGCTGAGCGAAGCCGAAGTATAGCCAACGGAAAGAAAATCAATCTTTTAAATATTAACTTTAAAATTTTAGAATAACATTTTTCAGTTGGATTTACTCTCCCACTAATTTAGGGTGCCATTCCTTAAAAAATTTACTGTTATTTTTAAAACAAATGAATATAATTGTAAGTGAAAAAACTCTAACTAGTTGCGCAAAACCAATTATATTTGGATAGGTTGGGGAAGCTTTTGATATTAATATTTCCGTAATATTCAATACTAAAACGACACATGAAACTAAAAAAGATATACGGACTGACAATCATTTTAGCAATTTTATCATCTTGCTCTAATCCAAAAAAGGACGGCAAGAATGACAAAGTTGTAATTGAAGAAAGAATTACTATTCCTCGTACAAAATCTGAAATGTTATTTAATCAACTTAGACCTGAAAGTCAAAAATTCCAAATCAATGCCGACTCAGATAATATTATGATAAGCAAAAATGGAACACAGGTATTTGTTCCTAAAAATAGTTTTATCAATGCTGATGGAGATCTCGTAACTGGAAAGGTAGATATTGAATTAATTGAAGTGCTATCGGTAGCTGACTTTATAAGAACAAATCTTCAAACTGTTTCCAACGGTCAACCATTACAATCAGAAGGAATGTTTTACATTGACGCTAAATCAAGTGAACAGCAAATAACTTTAGCAACGGATAAAAAACTTCAAATAGAATTACCAAACTTAATTAAAACGTGGTCTGCATCGGAAATTCGAATATTTTCTGGCAAATACGATACTGTTGGAAATATTAACTGGATAGAAAGCGGAAAAATTGAAAACAGACTGATAGCGCTGCCCCTTGACTTATTTGATTATCAAACTTGGATATCACACAACTTTGAACGAAACCCTCGGAATGAAGGTTACATAATCAGTAATTCATTTGATTTAGAAACAGATCAAGTTATCGATTCGACTACATTCAAACAAAACTACCTGAAGAATACTTTTATTGCTACTAGAGAATTTGAAGAACGATTTCCTTACATAATCAACACAGAATGGGCAATTGGCTGTTATACCTCTTATTATTCAACAAAAGTAAAAAGAGGACGAATGATTAAGGATTCAACAATTTCAAAAATTTATTTAGCCAATCTTGATAAAGACTTGTGGTACTGTGATTCACTTGCCTATTCTTATATAAAAACGTGGGAAAAGAAAGCTGACTTTACTAACACTTTCTATACAAAAGTAGATGCAAATAACACGATACAAGTATTTAAAAGGTTCTATGAACAAAGACTTACAAACGTTATTAGTTTTCCTACTGACATTGATTTAAGCAAAATTAATGCACGAGAAGAACTAATTAAAAAGGGATTGAAGGAAGCCGAAGTGGATGAAATATTGGGTGCATACACAAGGCAAAAGGAGATAATAACTGCAAGACGGAATAAAGAAAAATCCCAAAGAATTTCGACTAACTGTTTTGCAGTTGCAAAACTGGGTTGGATTAATTGTGACCAATTCTATAATGAGCCGACAGCGAAGGAGGCAAATATCTTAGCAAGAGTTAAAAATTTAGGAAATTATGAATTTGCAACATTGACTCTAGTTATTAACGGTAGAAGGATTGCGCTAAATGGAACTCTCGGAGACAATTTTAAATATACTTTTACTGGTAAGTCGCAACCATACACAAGACTACCAATCGGAGAAAAAGCAACAATTATTGGAATATCATACAAGGACAACCAACCATATTTAGGAATTAAAGAAATTATTATCACTGAAAAAGGCAATTACGACATCAACCTTCAAGCAAGTTCAACACAGGACATTAAAACGAAACTGAATGCTATAGAATAGTAATACTTCGCCCTTGTTTAGCGAAGCGTCACCAACAAGAACACTTGTCATTTTTTTAACAAATGAATATAATTGTAGAAAGAAAAAATGTAAACTAGTTGCGAATACATTCAAGTTAGCTGCAACCCTAGGATAACACCCCGAACAAGACAAATGAGAAAGTTACTTTGTACAATATTATTCTTTCTATTTGTCACACTTTTAGTTTATAATTCTGTTAGAGGTGATATTATTAAACTTGACGGCATTGATGGAGAAATTTGGGGATTAACGTTCAAAGCCGACACTAAATATTCACTCGGGTATAGTCATAATAAATTTGGACAAATAAAAATAGGGTATAATAGCAAAAAATAGTTGGTAAAATCGGCTGAAAGCCATTACCAGAAAGGGATTCCGATAAGCATATTGAAAACGTTTTCAATATGCTTTTTTTTGTTGATGAAAAACTCAAAAAAAAGT